>Ga0307986_10002736_pt1 | contig 12538 bp, 12 predicted proteins | sample EllFjometageno82_FD_203170 | JGI IMG/M metagenome (GOLD analysis project Ga0307986, IMG submission 203170) | Marine microbial communities from Ellis Fjord, Antarctic Ocean - #82 | ecosystem: Environmental > Aquatic > Marine > Unclassified | place: Southern Ocean | collected 2014-10-09
TAATGAATGAAAAACTTTCTGTTGACGAAAAATATAAAGATAAAAATTTTCTTATTTGGAAAAAAAGATGGAAAGATCGCTTAAAATTATACAATAATAACCAAGATAAATTTTTTCAATTAATGCACTCAGTTAACCCTTTGGTTATTCCAAGGAATCATAAAGTTGAGGAAGCTTTAGAAGCTGCAAATAATGATGATTTTAATCCTATAAAAAACTTAATTGATGTTCTGCAGGATCCCTACAAAGATAACAAAAAAAATATTGGTTATCAATCGCCTTCTCCTGATACAATTACAAAATATCAGACTTTTTGTGGAACTTAAATCATGAATAGGATGGTTTTTACAAAAGGATTAATAATTCCTTTTTTAAAATTTAACTTTTTAATTTGAGACATATTTAACCAAATAAAATCAGGCTTTTTTATCTTCAAACTATCTTTAAAGTTTATACCGACTATCAAATTTTTATTAGGCTTTTTCCAAAATCTTGCACCCTCTTCAAAGTGAATTGTTTCACCAAGGTAATTTTTTTTGTTACCTAAAATTATGTCTGTAAGGTGGGTTTTTTTTCCACCATGGGCTCGATTAATATTCGATTGAGTTGCAGAAAAAGAGGGACAAAGTTTGACTTCTTTATCACCAGGTTCTTTCCTAGCATATAACAGAAATTCTATTATTCCTTTTCTGTCTCTAGACACAATTGCAAGAATACCGCCGTGTTTTTGGTTTAAAATTGGTTGCTCCCACGTAGATACTTCTCTCTCTATCGCATTTGATACTTTAACACCTTCTACTGAAAAAAATTGTCCAGATTTATGAAATAAATTTCCATTTTTTTTATAAGACCATTCAGTTAATTCTTTTATAGGTACTTTCTGAACTTTCATTTTATTAATTTTATTTCTTTCTTTTAGCCATTTTAAAATATGATCAACCTTCTTGTTTTCATTTTTTTGACTTTCTGAAACTTTTTTTCTAAGAATATCTATTTTATTATTCATTTTAATTTTTAATTTTCTATTTCTTTAAATTTTTATATTCTCTTACAACAAATTGTGGCTTTTTGTTTAAATTTAAATACGACCTTCCAATATATTCACCAATTAAGCCCAAAACAATGAACTGCAGGCCAGAGAAAAATAACAAAACAGATATTATAGAGGCCCACCCTGCTGCAATTGTTGGATTTAATAACTTAATTAATACAATAACTAGAATGCTGCAAAAACTTACAAATGTCATAAAAAAACCAGCTATAGTAGAAATTCTTAGAGGTGCAATAGAGAAATTAGTAAGAACTCTTAACCATAAAGAAATCAACTTAAAAATATTATAATTGGAATTTCCTGTCATTCTTTCTAAATGTTCTACATCAACACTTGAAACATTCTTGGTAATGTCGAAAATTAATCCATCAATGTAAACAAATGGTCCATCATATTTTTTAATTTCTTCACATATCTTTTTTGTGAAACATTTAAATGATGATAAATAAATATTTTTAGGTTTATTGATTAGAAAATTAGAAATTTTATTATTAAGTCGGCTACTAAAAATCTTAAAAGCGTTATATTTATTATTTTTGTAATTAGTGTAACAAACGTCATAACCTTCTTCCATTCTGTCTAATATCTTACTTATTTCACTAGGTGAATGCTGAAAGTCATCATCCATTGTAATCACATAATCTCCTTCTGCAATGTTAATACCAGCCATTATGGCGTTATGTTGTCCATAATTTTTCATAAGGTTAATACCAACTATAAATTTTTCTTGATTACATATTTTAGATATTTCACTCCAACTACCGTCCTCACTACAATCATTTATTAAAATTATTTGATAGGTAGAAATTCTTTTAATTTTTAATATCTCTTCTGATATTTTACTAACTAATTTTAAAATAATTGATGAGCTATTATATACTGGAATTATTACACTTAGATTCATAATAAAATATTTATTTTTTTTTTTTAATAATTATATTTCTCATTTTTGCATCATTAACAACTAAATTGTAAAATTTAGTAAAATTATTAACATTAATTGAGGATAAAATTTCCTCAATATAATTTCTAATACTATCATCTTTATTAATAAAAATATTCTTATTTTTATTGTTTTCTTTTATTACAATCTTTATTTTCTTATTTGAGGGCAAGGCAAATGCTTGAGTATTAATATATATTATTTTTTTATTTGATGAAAATATTATTTGGCTCAAATACTCACTCCCAATAGAAAAATTACCAAAATATTTAGTTTTTTTGTTTTTTGCAAAAACATAAAAACTTTTAATATTTTTACTATTTAAAAAATTTTCTTTGTAAAAAGTCAGATTATCTATTTTTGAATTTAGATATAATCTTAATAAAGATGCAGCATATGGAGACATGTCCATAAAACAATCAGATTTGGTTAATGAAATCTTATTTATTGTTTTTGTTTGTGGGATATTAAAATTAGACTGAATAAAATTTAATTTGTCCACACCGCCCAGCAGCTTATTTACTTTTTTAAAAACATTATGATAATTAAATAAAGTTGCTTCTGAAATTAAAAGTTTTTTCTTTTTAGCAATTTTGACTAATTCTTGGGCTTCTTTTAATGTGGGTGTAATTGGCTTATCGACTATAACATGAGCCCCCTTTAAAAGTGCTTTTTTTGCATATTTAAAGTGTAAGTGATTGCTTAGAGAAATATAAACAATATCAGGTTTGCTATTTAAAGCTTCTGTATAATTATTATAATCAATATGATTTTCTTTACTCGATTTAGAGCAAATCTTATACCTAATTTTTTTAATACTTTTTAGTGATCCTAAGAGCCTTCTTTGAACAAAATTAGAATTACCTAAAATTAATAAGTTAGTTTTTTTCATAATTATTGTAGATCTTTACCTTATATCTTATAAATTTATAATAGATGAAAATAAAAAAAGTAATTAATAAACCAATTGATTTTGATGATTTTGCATCAAATTATGAAAATCATATTTCTAATAGTTTTGGTAATATAGATAATGACGTCAGCTATTATCATTCCGCCAAAGCTAAAATTGCTAAAAATGAATTAGACTATACACCAAAAAAAATATTAGATTTTGGCTGTGGCATAGGTTTAATGATAAATTTTTTGATACAAAATTTTAAAGATAGTGATTTTTTTGCTTATGATGATTCTGAAAAAAGTTTAGAATATGTTAAGGCTAAATACCCTAAAGTTAACTGTATAAGCAAATTAGACGTAAAAGAAGAATTTGATTTAATTTTTGTCTCGAATGTTATCCATCATGTAAAAAGCTCGGAAAGAAACAGTTTATTTGAAAAAATTCATGATTTATTAGCTGTTGATGGGCATTTACTTATTTATGAACACAACCCCTACAATCCAATTACATTAAAACTTGTCGCAAATTGTGCATTTGATGCAGATGCAGAGTTAATAAAAAAAAAAGACTTAATTAAATTATGTAGTTTTAATAACTTGCAATTAAAAAAATCGGGCTACATTCATTTCTTTCCATCTAAATTAAAATTTTTATTTAGTATTGAAAAATATCTTAAATGGTTTTTTTTAGGAGCTCAGTATTTTTGTATTTTTAAGAAACAAACTAAAATATAGTCAATTCAAGGATATTATCTATAATTCTAATATAAGGTAAAGAGCCAATATCATCTGACATTATAGCTTTTGCGTTCCATGTGAACAAATATAAAAAAAATAATGAAAAAATTAATTTTTTTTTATTATTGTCAATTAATCTTTTGAAAAATTCATTTATATTATTTTTTGTGTCGTTGATTATCTTTTGTTTTATAAAAAAAATTATTGTTAACAAGGAAAATATATACAAAATATTAAGGTATCTTCCCCAATCAGAACCTATATAGAAAAGAAGAAAAGTTGGTAAAACACATATTATATATTGAACTAAAATAATGTTCTTGTTTTTATCTTTATTTAACAAATTAAAAATTGGGTAAAAGCAGATAATGAATATGAATAAATGCCTAATTAAATATTCTACTTTGAAACGTGAGACTACATAATTAATATTATTACTTAATGGTTGGTCTAAAAAACTCATAGAACCAAAACAGGGTTCTTTAATTGCCTCACACATCAATAGTAAGCTCTCTTCTGTTGCTCTTGTATTAAATAAAATATATGTAGTTATTAGATAGGGTGCAAAACTTAACAAAAAATATATTAATTTTTTTAACTTTAAATTATTATCTTGGTTTATGAACGCAAAAATAAAAAATGGTATATAAAACAGAATTCCATCCCAAACCAAATTCATTAGTGGTATTAAAATAATTATAACGAAAAATGTTAATTTTAAATTTTTTAAAATTAATGAAAATAAAAAAATTATATAAATACAAAATAACAATATTTCTTTTCTTGCTAAGGTTTCGGTTTCTGCTACCGGATAGATAAATGCAAGTGGTGAAAAAATGATTAAAATTAAAATTGGTGAAAACTTAATCTTTTTAAAAAATTTAATAATTAGATAATAATATGAGAATAAAAGTAATATTTCAAAAATATGCACTAAATGTCTGGGATTTATATTTATGAATTTATTAATCTGAAGCAATAATTCTCCAACCAACCCTCTTCTAACAAAGCCACCATGGTAATTAATCAACCATTCAGAAGTTGTCCAGTCCGTTGGATACCAAACCTTACTGTATAGTATGATTGAAGAACTAAAAAATATACAAACAATATATATATTTAAAAAATTTTTTTTTAAGTAATTTAAATTCATCAACAGATGCTGGTATTTTATAACACGTAAGGTTCTGGTCTAGCATTATTTTCAAGTACTCTTTCGACAGAAAAATCACTAATATCAATTGTTTGATAAGATCCTGTTGTTATTAATTCTGTTAAAGCCCTACCAATACCAGGCGCTTGCATCAAGCCTCTTCCAGTAAATCCTGAAGCCATATAAACATTTTCATATTTTGGATGTTTACCAACAACAGCATTGTTATCTAATTTATTGCAATCATAATAGCCAGCCCATCCACCTGTTAATTTTAACTCTTCAAAAGCTGGAATTCTTTCTGCTAAAGCTGGCCAAACTAATTCTTCAAAGTCATTCCATGCTGGCTCTAAATCAGTTGCATCAAATACTGAATTCGGTGAACCAGCCAAGTATTCTTTGCCTTCGGGTCTCCAATATACACCTGTGGTTAAATCTCCACACAAAGGCATTTCAGGTATGTGTGTTGGGCATTTAACTCTAAAGACAGTATGTTTTTGTGGAACAACAGGTATGTCTTTTAATAATTCTTTAGTCCAACAGCCTGCAGCAGATATTATAGTTTTAGCTTTTATTTCAGAAATACTTTTTACTTCACCTTTAGTAAACTCAGCACCGAGTTCAATTGCTTTACTTTTTAAAGCACCATGAAACATAAATGGATCAATCCATCCTTCACTTTGATTATCTGTATATGTAGCAGTTTCTATGCCGTCACTATTTATAAATGGAAATACAGTAGATAGTTTTGATCCTTGAATATTTTTAGTTCCAGCGTCACAAGCTTCATGGTTTTTTAAAGCTTTATACTGTTCTTCAGCATGCTCCGGACCAAACATTAATAAATATCCATTAGTAACCATGCTGGCTGTAGGATTAGGATTTTTTTCAGTTTTAAGTAATTCTGGTATTTGAAAAATAAACTCTCTTGCAAATTTTCCTAATAAAATATTTTCTTTTTGAAAAAATTGTCTTCTAAAACCACCCAACGATAATGGAAAAGAAGCTGTTTTATAAGTTGGATCTCTTTCTATAACTTTGACTTTTCTACCCTCTTTAGATAAAAAATATGCTGTAGCAGTTCCTATTATTCCACCGCCAATTATTACAACATCATCCATAATTTATTTAATTTAATATGATTAAACTTACATTTAGCAGTAATGCAAAGAGACACCAAAGTAAATAAGGAATCATTAAATAATAACTAAGCAAGTTGTCTCGTTTAAATCTTACTATGAGAACAATTATCAATAATATTAAAATTATCAATACAACTAGAGCTAAAGTAATTTTATGAAAAACAAAAAAAACTATACTCCAAGTTGTGTTAAAAATTAAATGTATGATATAGATATAAATCGTATCTATATCTCTATTTTTACTATGCCAGAATTTCCAGATAGCAATTGTCATGAATAAATAAAGCGTAGTCCACACTGGTGCAAAAACCCAGTCAGGAGGATTGTATGCTGGCATCACTAGCATTGAATACCAAGGTTCTTTAAAGTTTATAGTGACTAAACCTCCGATAGCAGATGCCGAATAAGTAATTATGGCAAATAGAAAAAAGGATAATAATTTGTTTTTTAACATAAACCTATTATACATCACTTAATGAACGACAAAAAAGTAATTTGGATAACTGGTGCAAGTAGTGGCATTGGTAGATCATTGGCTCTAAAATTTGCTAACGAAGGCTGGGTAGTTGCTGCTTCTGCTAGACGAGAAAATTTATTATTAGAATTACACAATGAAAATGCAAATATTCATTCATTTCCCTTAGATGTTACAAATGCTGAACAGTGCAAAACTGTCTTTGATGATGTTATAAAAAAATTTGAAAATATTGAGATTTGTGTATTTGGCACTGGCATACATGATCCGAAGTCTGAAAAGAGCTTCAATTTAGATAAAATAAGAAAAATTATGGAAGTGAATTATTTTGGCACAATGAATTCTATCAACTCCATTTACGAGTACTTTAATAATAAAAAAAGTGGGCAGATATCTATCATTTCTTCTGTTGCTGGCTATAGAGGGTTACCTGCTGCAGGTGCTTATTGTGCGTCTAAGTCTGCACTTACTAGTTTTACGGAAAGTCTTCAGTTTGAAATGAAAAGAATAAATGTAAGAGTTTCCCTAATAAGTCCTGGCTTTATCAAAACACCGATGACAGACCAGAATGATTTTCCAATGCCAATGATAAAATCACCAGAATTTGCTGCAGAACAAATTTATATTGGTTTAATCAAGAAAAGCGGATTTGAAATCCATTTTCCAAAAACTTTTACATATTTTTTGAAATTTTTAAGACTATTACCTCATGCTATCTATTTCAAACTTGTTGAAATGGGATTCAAAAACTAAACTACTGATCTTTTTTAAAGAATACAGTCAGCTCACCTACTTTAAATCCAAACTTAGTTAATGTAGCCCTGTTTATAGCAACTTCTTCGTCTTGTTTAAAAATCCAATCATCAAAAGAAACTTTAATATTCTTTCCTTTAAATGGAACCATTAAGCTATATTCAAATTTAAAAGCAGATCCATATTGAAAACCTTTTGCAATTCCCACTACATCTGGTGCAGATCCTTCATAGTAATTTTGATCAATTTTTTTAATTTTCCATATTCGGTTTTGTTTTTCACCATCTGTCCAATAAAAATCTTCTTTGAGAGTTAAAATATCACCTTCAAAACTACCCAACATGTCTGCTTTAAACTGTCTAGTAACCTTTCCACTTCGATCTTGTAATAGACCCCATGCTTTAACAGGACCATCAAAGTATTTCTCTATAGTCATTGATGGCTTTGTATTTTTAAAATCTGTTGGTTTCATAGAGCTACTGTTTATACAACTTGCCGTAAAGAATAAAGCAATTATTAGTACTATGAATTTAAATATCTTAAAGTTTATCATGTCTCTCCTGTTGTTATTTATTTTGTAGTGAAAATTGAATTAGATCTATATTTTTTGATTTAAAACCTGCCTCACAATAAGAGAGATAAAACTCCCACATTCTTTTAAATGTTAAATCAAAACCTTGGTCTTTAATTAAATCCCACTTTTTATTAAATATCTCTCTCCAGATAATTAAAGTATCTGAATAATGATCGGCATATGAGTTATATTCATTAAATTTTAAACCATTTATATCAGCATAATTTTGCAATTCATTCCTAGAAGGTAAAAAACCACCAGGAAAAATGTATTTTTGGATAAAGTCTTGCTTATTTTTATAACGGTTAAATAAACTATCATCGATGGTTATGGCCTGAATACCCACTGTGCCTGATGGGGTTAAATTTTTTTTAATTGTACTAAAATAGCTATTTAAATAATTTTGTCCTACGGCCTCTATCATTTCTATTGATGCTATATGATCATATTTACTCTTTAAATCTCTGTAATCTTTAATTTCAATATTAACCTTTTCATTAAGTCCACATTTGTGAATTCTTTCTTTTGCAAATTCGAATTGTTTTTTTGAAATAGTAATACAATCTAATTTTACATCATAGTTAGTGCCTAAATATTCTGCAAAACCACCCCAACCACAGCCAATTTCTAAAATTTTACTTCCATTTATAGGTTTTAAAAGATCAATTAGTTTTTGATATTTATTGTTCTGAGCATTGAAAAGATCTTGCTTAGAGTTCTCAAATATAGCACTGGAGTAGGTCAAAGATTTGTCAAGCCATAATGAAAAAAAATCATTTCCTAAATCATAGTGTTTTGCAATGTTTTCTTTACTTCTACTTTTTGTATTTTTAATAATTTTATTTTTTATAAAATTGATGAAAGGTAAATCAAAAATACCTGAAAATTTATAAATAATTTTTATATTTTTTGCTGTTAATTCAATTAAATCGGAGAGGTTATTTGTTGTAAAAAAATCCTTCATATAAGATTCACCTAAACCAACACTACCATTTTTAATCAAATTATAATTAAGACTCTCATCTTTAATTTCTAGATAAACTTTTAAATTTTCATTTGGATTACCAAATTTTAAAAGATCTCCATTTATTTTTTTAATTTCAAGAAAACCATGTTTGATATTTTTTAAGGCATTAAATACAATTGAGTCTGAAATTTTATAAATTAACATTAATTTTCGATTGTTATATTATTCTTAATCTTTATTTTTTTTTTTATAAACTTAATTCCTTTTGTCCATAATTTAAATGCCTCAAAATGTATCGCTATAATGATTTTAAAAGTCATTAATGGGTGTTTTAAATAAGATTTAATCAAGTTGGTGTTATTTAATTCACTTTTAACACCATCTTGTGATGCATAGAGAATTTTACCCTCAGGATCTTGTAAATCAATAATTACTGAAATCTTATTACCAGGTTTTAATAATCTAAAAAAATAAATACAATTCATTGGTATAAACGGAGAAACATGAAATTTTTTTTTACAGACATGTTGTATTAAATTTTGATCTTTTTTAGTTTTAAAAACATAAGTATGTTGTTCACCGAATGTATTCTTAACCTCATATAGGATAGATATTAAATCAGAGTTTCTATCATACACATAAAACACACTTAATGGATTAAACACATATCCAAGTATTCTTGGGTAACATAAAAGTTTAATTTGAATATCGTTATGTTCAATATCATTTTTTTTTAAATGATCTGTGACCCAATTTTTGAGTGAACCTCCATCCCTTGGACCATGATCTTTGTTAAAAAAACTAATAATATTAAATCTATTATGTGAGAATATTTTTAAAGTTTTATCTAAAAACTCTATTTCTGATAAATCTATAAGCAATGAGAATACTTTATAATTGAAAGTATGCACTTTAGGCTTAAATCTTTTGTGAATTACGGTTCCTGTATAAATATAAGAATGTTTAGTCATTAAGTGTTTTTAGCATTTCAAGAGAGGACTTTATTCCATCTTCATGAAAACCATAACCGAAATAACTCCCACAAAATAAAATATTCTTTTTATTTTGAATTTTGTGAAGATTGCTCTGGTTTGATAATGCATCTAAATCAAAATAAGGATGAGTAAACGTAACTTTTTTAAATGTTTTTTCAGCAGATATTTCTCTAAAAGGATTTATGGTTAAAAAAATATTTTTTTCTATTTTTAAGTTTTGTAACTGGTTTAACCAATATGTTACTGATGTTTTTTCAATATTGTCTGCACTCATTGATGAATTCCAAGAACACCAGGCCTTCTTATTTTTAGGCATAATACTTTCATCAAAATGAATAACAGCTGTATTTCCTCTATATTTAAAATTTTTTAATATTAACTTCTCATCTATCGTTGGATTATCAATTATCTTTAAAGCCTCATTTGCATGTGTTGCAATTACAACTTTATCATAATCAAAAAACTCATTTTCTTCTCCATAAAAAATTTTAGCACCAAAATCATTTCTAACAATTTTATTTATATTATAATTTTTAAAATGTTCTCCGCTAATTTGATTTATTATTTTATCTACATAAGTTTTACTTCTATTAGCAACCGTAAACCATTGAGGTCTATCTTTTATTTTAAACAGACCATGATTTTTAAAAAAATTTAAAAAAAAAGATAATGGCATCTGTGTTGCCTCATAAGGTGGCATTGACCAAATTGCTGATACCATCGGAATAATATGATAGTTGATAAAATAATCTGATATTTTTATTTCTTTTAAATATTCCCCTAATGTTATTGATTTAACTTTCTCTGTTTCTACTTTTTCACAGTTTTTATAAAAACTTATGATTTCAAAAAACATTTTAATAAATTTAAAATTTAATAAGTTTTTTTTATTTGAAAAAATTCCACCTAAACCTTTCCCACAATATTCTAGATCACTACCATTCACAGATACTGAAAATGACATATCACTTTTTTCAATCTCTATTTTGTTTTCTGAAAAAAAATCAATTAAGTTTGGATAAGTATTTTTATTAAAAACCATAAATCCAATATCTACAGCAATTTCTTTATTATGGTCATAGGCAACTTTTATTGTATTTGCGTGACCACCAAATTGATTTTCTTTTTCAAATAAATCAACTTTATGTTTTTTAGATAAATAATAAGCTGCACTTAATCCAGATATTCCAGCACCAACTACGGCAATTTTCATTTTAATAAATCTTTAGGCTGCTGTGTCTTCGTACTCTTCCATTGATGGACATGTACAAAATAAGTTTTTATCACCATAAACATTATCTACTCTAGCAACTGGAGGCCAATATTTATTTGATCGTAAAAACTCAGAAGGATAAGCAGCCTCTTCTCTTTCATACTTATGTTCCCATTTATTTGCAGTTAATTCAACGTGTGTATGTGGCGCATTCTTCAATGGATTATCAATTTTATCATATTCACCTAATTTGATTTTATCAATTTCTTGTTTTATTTTTTGAAGTGTGGAGCAAAATTTATCAATTTCACTCATACTTTCACTTTCTGTGGGCTCAATCATCATAGTACCTGCAACTGGCCACGACATTGTCGGGGCATGATAGCCAAAATCAATTAATCGTTTTGCAATATCTTCCTCTGTTATTCCTGTATCACTTTTTATAGATCTAATATCAATGATGCATTCATGAGCTACATTGCCAGTTTTACCCTTGTATAAAATTGGAAATGAGTCTTTAAGTTTATGTGCAATATAATTTGCATTTAATATTGCAACTTGTGAGGCTTTTCTTAACCCTTCAGAACCCATCATCTTTATATACATCCATGAAATTGATAAAATACTTGAGCTTCCCCATGGCGCTGCAGATACAGCTCCCATTCCTGTTGCTGGGCCACAATCTTTTATCACTGAATGTTTCGGTAAAAACATTTCTAAATGTTTTTTACAGGCTATTGGTCCCATACCAGGTCCACCACCGCCGTGTGGTATGCAAAATGTTTTATGTAAATTTATATGACAAACATCTGGGCCAAAATTTCCAGGTTTGGCAATTCCTACTAATGCGTTTAAATTTGCACCATCCATGTAAACTTGTCCCCCATGATTGTGAATTAAATCACATATATCAGTTATTTTTTCTTCAAATACACCATGCGTTGATGGGTAAGTAACCATAAGTGCAGCTAAATTTTCTGAGTGCTCTTCAGCTTTATTTTTTAAATCTTCATAGTCTACGTTTCCATGTTGATCACATTTTACAACAACTACTTTCATGCCAACCATTTGAGCACTTGCTGGGTTTGTACCATGTGCAGAACTTGGGATTAAACAAACATTACGATTTGTTTCATTATTTTTCTCATGAAATTTACGTATTACCATTAAACCAGCAAACTCACCTTGAGCTCCAGCATTTGGCTGTAATGATACACCGGAAAAACCTGTGATTGATCTTAACCAATTTTTTAAATCAGTAAACAGCTCTCTATAACCTTCCATTTGCTCTACAGGAGAAAAAGGATGTGGTTGGGAAAACTCTTTCCATGTAACTGGTATCATTTCAGAAACTGCATTTAATTTCATAGTGCAAGAGCCTAAGGCTATCATAGATTTATTTAATGCAATATCTGAGTCTTCTAATTTTTTTAAATATCTAAGCATTTCTGTTTCTGAGTGGTAATTGTTAAAAACAGGGTGATCTAAATAACTTGAAGTTCTTAAAAGTTTATCAGGTATATTAGATAAATTTTCACTCATGTTTTCTTTTATAGTCTCTGAACAATTAAAAATTTTTAATAATTGATTTGCTCTATAGATATTTTTTCTCTCATCAAAAGAAACAGCTAACA
>Ga0307986_10002737_pt1 | contig 12536 bp, 10 predicted proteins | sample EllFjometageno82_FD_203170 | JGI IMG/M metagenome (GOLD analysis project Ga0307986, IMG submission 203170) | Marine microbial communities from Ellis Fjord, Antarctic Ocean - #82 | ecosystem: Environmental > Aquatic > Marine > Unclassified | place: Southern Ocean | collected 2014-10-09
ATTTTGAAGTGTGTACGACAAATTTTGGTAACCTTAACCGTCCACACTTCTCTTCTTAAATTTTTACTTTTTAAATAGCTAATTGGGTCTAAAACGCCCAATAATCCTCACTAATCTATTGATTAACAATAATTTTATTGAGAAAGTGTGCTGCTTATAAGCTAAAATAAAAGTAAATCAAGCATTTAGCATTTAAATAAATAAGTAAATTTATCAGTAAATACAAGGTTTTTTTTGATTTTTTGCTATTAGTAAATTAATAATTGAAAAATCTAGATGATATATAGTTCAAATAAAATAATAAAAATAATCAAGAAAAATATTGAAGTTACATTTATTTCTCTATTGTTGATTGTCACGATTATTAGCACTACATTCTACAACAATTACAAGAGGTTAATTAATGAGAATTACAAAGATGTAATAAATAATATCTACTTTCAAAAAAGTGTTAGTGAAATTTTTAATAATCTAACACCAAGATACAAAAGTATAGACCATAAAATTTCCAAAGGTGAAACTTTTGATAAAATATTAAATATTTATTCAGTTCCAAGTGACGAAATTAAAAAAATTAAAAAAATTTTAATCTCAGATTATAATTTAAATAATCTTAAAACTAATTTTAAAATACAATTTACGATTGACCAATCAAATAATAAAAGTATTACGTATTTTCTTTTTCCTTTATCTAGAACTAAAAAAATTCAATTAACTAGAAATTTAGATACTGACTTATTTGAAAAAAAAGAAATTATTACAAATTTAAATAAAAAAATTATTTTTAAAGAAGGAAAAATTTTACATAGTTTGTATAAAACTGGTATTGATTTAGGCATTAAACCAAACATAATTGTTGAGTTTGCAAGAATTTATGGGTTTCAAGTTGATTTCCAGCGAGATATTAGAAAAAATGATAATTTCCAAATTATGTATGAAGTTTTTGAAGATGATAACGGAAAAGCATTTGAAACAGGTAATATTATTTTTGCAGACCTAAAATTAAGTGGAATAAGTAATTCTTTTTATTATTTCAATAAAAAAGGAAGTGAGGGGCACTATGATAGAAATGGAAGAAGTGTCAAAAAAGCATTGATGAAAACACCTATTAACGGTGCAAGACTTTCTTCTGCTTTTGGCATGAGAAAACATCCTATCGACGGCTATAACAAAATGCACAGAGGAACAGATTTTGCAGCACCAATGGGTACACCAATCATGGCTTCAGGTAATGGTGTTATAACAAGAGCACGATGGTGTGGTGGCGGTGGAAATTGTATCAAGATTAAACATAATTCTACTTATCAAACAATTTATGCACATATGAAAAGTTTTGCACGTGGAATAAGAGAAGGGTTAAGAGTTAAGCAGGGTCAGATCATTGGATATGTTGGTTCAACAGGAAACTCTACTGGACCACATCTGCATTACGAAGTGGTTGAAAATGGAAAAAAAATTAACTCCCAAAGACTGAAGTTACCTTCTGGAAAAAAACTCAAAGATGAAGAGAGAAAACTATTCGAGGTTTCAAGAATTAAATTAGATGTTATGAAGTCTGAATTAATTATTGGATTAAATTAACGGGCAACAGACTTTTTTTCTACTATTTTTTTCTCATCAGATTTTATAATTTTTTTAACTTCCGGCTCTGAAATAGTTTTTTTAACCTCTTCACTTTCAATTTTAACAGGGTTTTCAATCTTAGTTTCAACTTCGATAGGTTTTACCGTTGCAACAGGAGATGAATTAACCCTAGCCATTCTAGCACTCTCTTGTTCATTTTGAACTCTAGTAAAATGGTCAGCATGTTGAAAGTAGTTTTCAGATAAAATTTTATCTTCATTTGCAAGAGCTTCTTTTGCTAAATCATTATATTTCTCAATTAACTTTACAGCATTATGATTGTTTCTCCCTGGGACACTTCTTCGAAAGTTATCATTACTAGAAAATTTTGACCCTTCATTATTACTTCTAAATGGAGGTCTTCTATTGTTATTAGTTCTAAATGGAGGTCTTCTATTGTTAGTACTATTATTATTTCTAAATGTTACCATATTTTATCTTTTTAATTAAATTTTAGTGCTGATTATACAGCGGTCATTATTTCCATAATCTTTTATGGCTTTGTTAACGTAAAAACCTTCTTCTTTTAATATTCTTTTAACTTTATTTTTTTGATTAAATCCAATCTCTAAAATAAATTTACCATTTTTCTTAATCAGATTTTTTGATTTATTAATAACTTTTCTGATTTTTGAAAACCCATCAAGCCCACCGTTTAAAGCTAACTTTGGTTCAAAGTTAACAACGTCTTTTTCCAAATATTTTAAACTTAACGATTCAATATAAGGAGGGTTTGAAACAACTATATCATATTTCCCAATTTTAAAATTGTCAACACTTGAATGAAAAAATTTTACTCTGTTTGTTAAGTTTAGTTGTTTTGCATTGAATTTACTTACATTTATACTTTTTTTGGAGATGTCTATTCCAGTTCCATAAAAATTAGTTCTTTCTTTTAATATAGATAAGAGGATACATCCAGAACCAGTTCCTATGTCAAGAACTTGCAATTGTGAATCCTTTGCATAGATTTTTAAAACCTGCTCTATTATTAATTCAGTATCTGGCCTTGGAATTAATACGTCTTTGTTAACAAAAAACTCATCTTTCCAAAACTCTTTTTTATTTATTAGATAGGCAATTGGTTCTCCATTTTTTCTTCTTTCTATTAAATTATTAAATTTTTTTGATTCTTCTATGTTTAAAAATTCTTTAGGATTTAAAATGATGTGTTTTTTATCTCTCTTAATTGAACTAGATAATAATATTTCACCATCGAGTTGAGGATTGGGTATTTTATTTTTTTGTAGTATTTTTATTCCCTCTTCTAAAATATTTTCTATATTCATTTTAATTTAGGTTACTCAATTTTTCTTCTTGTGCTTGCAGTGTTAAACTTTCTACCATTTCATCAAATGCTTCGCCTTCTAAAAAAGCTTCCAGTTTGTGTAGTGTTAGATTAATACGATGATCTGTTACCCTTCCTTGTGGAAAATTATATGTTCTAATTCTTTCAGAACGATCTCCAGTTCCTATTTTACTTTTCCTATCAAGAGATCTTTCACCTTCTATTCTTGACCTCTCCAATTCATATAGTCTTGATCTTAAAATCAACATTCCTTTTGCTTTATTTTTGTGTTGTGATTTTTGATCTTGTTGAGATACAGATAAACCAGTTGGAATATGAGTAATTCTTACGGCACTATCAGTTGTATTTACAGATTGACCTCCTGGTCCGCCAGCTCTGAAAACATCAATTCTTAAGTCTGAATCATTTATTTTTATATCAACCTCCTCAGCTTCTGGCAGAACGGCTACTGTTGCGGCTGATGTATGAATTCTTCCCTGTGTTTCTGTGTCAGGAACTCTTTGAACACGATGAACTCCACTTTCATACTTTAAAGTTGAATAAATATTTTTTCCTCTAATTGATGCAATGACTTCTTTAAGTCCACCAGCCTCACTCTGAGACATGCTTATCAATTCTAATTCCCATTTCTTTTTATGGCTAACTTTTTCATACATATTAAAAAGATCTGAGGCAAATAAACTTGCTTCTAAACCACCGGTTCCAGCCCTAATCTCTATAATAGCATTTTTTTTATCCGCATCATCTTTGGGTAATAAGAATAGTTTTAATTTTTTTTCTATTGCTTCATTTTCTAATCTAAGTTCTTTCAGTTCAGTTTCAGCCATTGTTTTGAACTCTTCATCACCATCAGAATCACTTAAAATTTTTTCTAAATCTTTTTTCTCTCCTTCATATGAAAAATATTTTTTAGCATCATCAATTATATCATTTAAATCTGAGTATTCTTTTGACTTTTCAGCAAAGAGTTTTTTATCTACATCACCCGTTGATAACTCCTTCTCTAACAAGGAATGTTTATAAATTAATTCTTCAATAGTTTTTAGAGGTATCATTTTAATTTTTTATCAAGTTCAGCAGCTTTTTTTTCAACTTCAATCACAACTTTTGATATTATGTCCTCTGATAAAACTTTTTCACTTTGAATACCAGACAAATAAAGCATATTATTTCCCTTTCCTCCTCCAGTTATTCCTATGTCTGTCATTGCTGCTTCTCCTGGTCCATTCACTACACAGCCAATAATTGATAGGGTTATTGGAGTTTTTATGTGAGAAAGTTTTTCTTCTAATGTTTTAACAGTATCGATTACTTGAAAAGCTTGTCTTGCACAAGATGGGCAAGATATAATTTTTACACCTCTATTTCTTAAATTAAGTGATTTTAATATTTCATTACCGATTTTAATTTCTTTAACAGGATCATCAGATAACGAAATTCTTATTGTATCACCTATTCCATCCATTAAAAGCGAACCTAGACCTATTGAAGATTTAATACTGCCCGAAATAAAACTACCAGCCTCGGTTATTCCTAAGTGTAAAGGGTAATCTGTCACCTTTGAAAGTTGGCGATATGCAGCAATAGATAAAAAAACGTCTGAAGATTTTACACTAAGCTTAAAATTAAAAAAATCTTGGTCTTCAAGAATTTTAATATTTCTTTGTGCGCTTTCCACTAAAGCCTCAGGACATGGTTCTTTATATTTTTCTAAAATATCTTTTTCAAGTGAGCCTGCATTTACACCTATTCTTATTGAGCAGTCATTATTTTTGGCAGCACTTAATACATCGTGTATTTTTAATTTATCACCTATGTTGCCTGGATTAATCCTTAAACATTTTGCACCATTTTCAGCAGCTTCAATAGCCCTTTTGTAATGAAAATGTATATCAGCAATTATCGGTACAGAAACATTCTTAGTAATTTCTTTAAGAGCAAACGAAGATTCTTCATCTGGACAAGAAATTCTAACAAGGTCAGCTCCTTCCTCGTGGATTTCATTAACCTGTTTAATAGTTGCTTGAATATCCGTGGTCAAAGTATTTGTCATTGACTGAACAGAGATAGGATTGTCTCCACCTATCTTTACATTTCCAACATTTATAACTTTTGTTTTTTTTCTATGAATATCTCTAAATGGTCTTAAGCTCATTATTTAGTCTAATTTAAATTCTTTATGAAGAGCTACAATAGCTTTTCTTACATGATTGACTGAAATTAAAACTGAAATCTTTATTTCAGAAGTTGATATAACCATAATATTAACTTTTTTTGACGCTAGTGCTTGAAACATTCTGTAAGTAATTCCAGGAGTTGTAATCATTCCAACTCCTATAATTGATACTTTAGAGACATCGCTATCATGCATAAACTTTCTAAAAGAAATTTTTTTATTTTGTTTTATAATTTTTTCTGTTTTTTTTAAATCTTCTGATTTAATAGTAAACGTTAAATCTGTTTCTTTGCTGTTAAGTGAAATATTTTGTACAACCATATCTACATTTATTTGATTAAGTGATAATGGTTTAAAAATGGAAGCTGCGACACCTGGCTTATCCTTAACACCAATCATTGTAACTTTAGCATCGTTTTTTGTTGAAGTAATGCCTGTTATGATTTGATTGCTGAAGGCTTTTTTATTGTTTGTTATTAAAGTGCCTTTCTTTTTTACAAATGAAGATTTAACTGAAAAGCTTATATTATTTAGTTTGGCATCCTGGACTGATGTTGGCTGCATAACTTTTGCCCCAAGAGATGCCATTTCTAACATTTCATCATAAGAAATTTTACTTATTTTTTTTGCTTTTGGATTTTTTTTTGGATCTGTAGTATATACACCCTCAACGTCAGTATAAATATCACATTTATCTGCATTAAAAAATTTTGCCAACATTATTGCTGTAGCATCAGTTCCACCTCTACCCAATGTGGTAATTCTATTTTCTGAATTAATCCCCTGAAAGCCTGTGATGATTGGTATTCCACCAGATTTCAAAAAACTGTATATTCTATTTTTATAAATTTTGTTAATTCTTGATGAGGTGTATGGGCCTTCAGTAATTATTGGTACCTGCCAAGACATCCAAGATCTAGACTTAAAACCAAGGTGCTTCAATCTGCCTGCTATTAGCGCACATGCAACTTGTTCACCAGAGGATAACAAAACATCGTATTCCGCAGGATCAAAATCGTTACTCAATTCTTTAGTCTTTTTTACTAAATCGTTAGTTGCTCCACTCATTGCTGAAGAAACCACAATTACTCCAATATTTTTTTTTTTATATGAAGCAATTATATTGGCCACTTTTTTAATTCTGTCTATATTTCCTACAGAAGTTCCACCGAACTTTAAAACAACAGTTTTCATTGATTATAATAATTAATTTATATTTGATAAAATACATCTTAATTGTTATGTCCACAAGTGATCTATTATGAATTCAATAAATAAAAAAGAAGTAGAAAAATTTTCTAAAATTGCTGAAGAATGGTGGAATCCTGCTGGAAAATTTAAACCTTTGCATAACTTTAACCCAATAAGAATTAAGTATATAAGAGATAATATAATCAAAGATTTTAATATTAGATCCTTAGACAAACCATTTAAAAATCTCAATATATTAGATATTGGGTGTGGTGGGGGATTATTATCCGAACCAATGTGCAGACTGGGCGCTAGTGTAGTTGGAATAGATGCTTCAAAAAAAAATATTGGAGTTGCAACACTTCATGCAAAAACAAATAACCTTAAGATAGACTATAGGGTTGCATCACCAGAAAAGCTTAAAACTAAAATAAGATTTGATGTAATTTTGAACATGGAAATAGTTGAACATGTCGAGGATATAGATTTTTTTATTAAAGAAAGTTCTAAGTTATTAAAAAAAAATGGAATAATGTTTATAGCAACTTTAAACAAAACATTAAAATCATATGTATTTGCAATCATAGGTGCTGAATATATATTAAAATGGTTACCTATTGGTACTCATGACTGGGAAAAATTTATTAAGCCTGATGATTTGATAAAAATTTCAAAAAGGAACAATCTATCACTAAAAAAATTAGATGGCATGAAATTTAATATATTAGACGACAGCTGGAAGGTTGATAGCGATACCTCTGTTAATTATATTGTTAAATTTATAAAAAATTAATTAGTAGTACCTTTTATCCAAGGTATCACATCTACATCTATACCTTCTTCTTTTAGTTCTTTAAGATCCTCTTTTGTTACCTTGCCATAAATCCCCTTTGAAACTTTTTTATTTTTATAATACATGTTTCTTACTTCGTAAGAAAAATTTGCCCCCACATAATCAAAATTTTTTTTTATAAATTCCTGATATTTTAGTATTATTTGTCTTGTTTCATTATATTTTTTAATTTGTTTATCATTTTTATAATCATTTTTTTTATTAAGTATATTTGGGGACATTAAAGTTTTTTCAACATTTAATGAATTGCAAATATGACAGTTAATAAACTTTTGTTTTTTTAATTTTTCATACTCTCTAGAAGATGAAAACCAACTATCAAAAGAAATTTCACAATCTTTACATATAAGTCTATATTTAATCATAATCTATAAATAATAAATTAACTTCTATAGTCTGCATTGATCTCTATATACTTTTTTGTTAAATCCATTGTGTACGCTGTAAAATTTTTTTTACCTAAATTGAGTTCAACCGTTATATCAATTTTTTTTTCTTCCTTCATGTACACTGATGCATCCTCCTCAATATACGTTTTTGATAACTGACCTTTTTCAATAATCTTCTGAAGCCCTAGCTTAATGGACAGTTTATTTATTTGAATATCAACATCTGTTTTGCCTATAGCCATTATAATTCTACCCCAGTTAGGATCATTACCTGCAATAGCAGTTTTTACCAGAGGTGAGTTTGCAATTGAAAAAGCAATTTTTTTTGCATCATCTTCAGTTTTTGACTTGGTGACATTAATTGTAATAAACTTACTTGCTCCCTCACCATCAGCAACTATTCTTTTTGCTAAATTTAATAATACAGAATGCAAGGCTGCATCAAAATCTTTAATTTTTTTATCAGTAATATTTTTTATATTTACATTTTTAATTTTTCCAGTTGAAAAAATAGAAACCATATCATTTGTACTTGTATCTCCATCGCAGCTAATTGCATTAAAGGTTGTTTCAATATTTTGTTTTAATAATTTATTTAGAATATCGTTTGAAAGATCTGCATCTGTAAAGATATAACCTAATGTAGTTGCCATATTTGGAAAAATCATTCCTGAGCCTTTTGCTATTCCGTATATCTTTATCTTTTTATTACCTATCTCACACTCTTCCATTGCGAGTTTCGGTTTTAAATCAGTTGTCATTATACCTAGCGCAGCTTTCATCCAGATGTACTTGTTTTGAATATACTTAATTTTTTTAACTAATTCTGGAATGCTTTTCTTAATTTTTTCTGTTGGATACTTTTCGCCTATTGTTCCTGTGCATCCAAAAAGAATTTCACTAGCTGATATCTTTTTTGGATAATCTTCATCTTCTGTTTGTTTTTTTGATAGCTGTATTGATGCTTCTTCTGCTATTTCTTTTAAACCTTTGTAGCCATCCAAACCTGTGAAGGCATTAGCATTCCTGGTATTGATTATAAGAGATTTTACTTTTTTATTTTTTATACTTAGGTTCCATTTTATGTTTTCTGAAATTATTTTTGACTGTGTGTAAACGGAAGCATAGTTTGCCCCTTCTCTAAAATAGAACATAACCAAATCATCTCTTGATTTATCATATAAATTTGCACTAATAGTGGATATCGAAACTCCTTCAATATGGTCTAAATCTTGAAAGTCATTCATTTTTGACTTCGTGGCTTGTGAGTTTATAAAGTTTTTAAGGTTTATTGGCATCTATTTAAAATATTTATTTAATATTTATATTAAAAGTTATAATTAATTGTATATCAAAAATATTAGATGCTTAATCCTTTAAATTTTATCTCAAAATTCATAAAATCAAGTAACCAAAAAGAACTTGATAGAATCGCTAAGATTGTTGAAAAAGTTAACTTTTTTGAAAATACTTTTAAAAACATTTTAGATGAAGACTTTCCCAAAAAAACAAGTGATTTAAAGAAAAAACTTAAAGAGGGCATAGATATTAACGAGTTATTACCCGAAGCTTTTGCGCTTGTAAGAGAGGCTTCTAAGAGAACGAGAAATGAAAGGCATTATGATGTTCAAATAATAGGTGGGGTTGTTCTACACGAAGGAAAAATTGCAGAAATGAGAACTGGTGAAGGAAAAACACTGACTATAAGTCTCGCAGCCTACTTAAATGCTTTGCGAGATATAGGCGTTCATATTGTTACTGTTAATGATTACCTGGCAAAAAGAGATTCTCAAGAAATGGGGGAGATTTATAAATTCTTAGGATTAACTTCTGGTTATATAAATAATGATCAGGACGATTATGAAAGAAAAAAAAATTATAATTACGATATAACATATGCAACCAATAGTGAGTTAGGGTTTGATTATTTAAGAGATAATATGAAATTCTCTAAAGAACAGATGGTTCAAAGAGGTCATGTTTACACTATTGTAGATGAAATAGACTCTTGTTTAATAGATGAGGCCAGAACACCCTTGGTAATTTCTGGAGCAGCTGAAAATAAAACTGAACAATATCTTGCAATTGATAAGCTTATTAAAAAGTTAACACCAGAAAATTATGAAATAGATGAGAAGGATAAAAATATTTTACTTACAAATACAGGAATAAATACTGTAGAGGAAATATTTTCAAATGCAGGAATTTTAAAAAATAATAACTTTTATGACCCAGAAAACTTAGGCTTAGTCCACTATGTCAATCAATCATTGCGAGCCAACCATTTATTTGAAAAAGGAAGGGACTATATAGTTAAAGATGGAACGTTAAAAATTATTGATGAACTTACTGGAAGAATATTAGAAGGAAGAAGGTTTGGAGATGGACTTCATCAGGCACTTGAAGCCAAAGAGAAAATAGATGTACAAGCAGAAAACCAAACTCTTGCATCAATAACTTATCAAAATTATTTTAAACTTTATGATAAAATTTCTGGATGTACTGGAACCGCTGCAACAGAATCTGAAGAATTTTATGAAATATATAATTTGATTGTTGTAATTATTCCTACAAATAAAAAAATGATTAGAAAAGATTGGAATGATCAAATTTTTAGAACTGAACTAGAGAAGAATAGAGCTATTGTTAAAAAAGTTCTTCAATGCCATAAGCAAGCCCAACCAATTTTAGTTTTTACATCCAGCATCAATAAATCTGAAATTTATTCAAAACTACTAAATGAAGAAAAAATAAAACATGTTGTTTTAAATGCAAAAAATCACGAAAATGAAGCTGAAATTATAGCAAATGCTGGAAAAACAAATTCAGTCATAATTACTACTAGTATTTCTGGAAGAGGTGTTGATATTCAATTAGGTGGAAAAAAAGGAAGTCAACCTGGTGAAGAGCTTTTAATAAATAAGAATAAAATAAAATCACTGGGTGGATTATACGTGATTGGTACTGAAAGGATGGAATCTAGGAGGGTCGACAACCAAGCAAGGGGGCGTGCTGGACGGCAAGGTGATGAAGGAAGCTCAATTTTTTATGTTAGTTTAGAGGATGACTTAATGAGAATTTTTGGTTCAGAGTCTATGAATAATATTCTTCAAAAACTTGGATTAAAGGATGGTGAAAGCATTGATCATCCTTGGATTAATAAAGCTCTTGAGAGAGCACAGCAAAAAGTAGAGGCAAGAAACTTTGACATAAGAAAAAATTTACTAAAATTTGATGATGTTTTAAATGACCAAAGACACGTAATATTTTCTCAAAGAAACAATGTTATGAATAGTGAAAAAATCTTTGATTACTCAGATGAGTTCCTATCAGAAATTACAGACCATTTAATTGATTTAAAGGCTCAAAAATTGTCAAAAACTAAAAGCAATGAATTTAATAATCAATTAAAAATTTTACTTGGAAAAAGTGTCGATGAAGAGGAGTTTAATAATTTGACTGATTCAAAAGATCAGGAATTCAAAAAAAAAATTAATTCTAAATTTATAGAATCAAGAAATGAACGAATTAAGATGTTAGATGAAGGAAGGGCAAAAGAAATTGAAAAAAGAATTTTTCTTCAATGCATAGATTTGAATTGGAAGTCTCACATTCAGTATCTTGAGCAGTTAAGACAGGTTATAGGACTTAGGTCTTACGGTCAGAGAGATCCACTGGTTGAATATAAAAAAGAAGCTTTTCATCTTTTTGAAAGCTTATTAAACAAACTAAAAATTGACTTTGTAACAATTTTAATTAATTTACAAATAGTCCAAGAACCTACTCAAGAAAAAGAAATCCCCAAACCAACTAAAATTGATCCAAAATATATTGGGAAAAAAATGAGTAGAAATGAACCTTGTTCGTGTGGATCTGGTAAAAAATATAAAAAATGTTGTGGTGCTTTATAAGAAAAATATTAAATAAACAATCAAACTTACTACTATAAAAGAAACTCCTAAATTAATTTTTGATTGAAAGAAATTTTCAATAAACTCATTAAGTTTATTTCTTTTCAGACTCAGCGAGCTTAAATCATCTAATTGACTAACAAATCCTTTTGATCTTCCAATGATTAAAAATTTATTTTTTCTGTGGTTTAAAACATCATCTCCACTCATATTAAAAAATTCATTTAGATTACTTTCTATAGATTTTCTTACATTTTCTAAAATTAAATCTCTATCTCTATGAGCTCCACCTATTGGTTCTGGAATAATTTCATCAATTACCTTTAATTCTAAAAGATTTTTTGATGATAATTTCATTGCTTTTGCAGCATCAAGTGTTCTCGTAGGATCTCTCCATAAAATTGTAGCACATCCTTCTGGGGATATTACTGAATAAATTGAATTTTCTAACATAATAACTTTGTTAGATGAAGCTAATGCTATTGCCCCACCAGAGCCACCTTCTCCAATGATTATAGCAAATGTTGGTACAGTTAATGACATGCAGCATTCTATTGATTTTGCTATTGCCTCAGCTTGTCCTCTTTCTTCGGCACCAACACCTGGGTATGCCCCTGGCGTATCTATAAACGAAATTATTGGTATATTAAATTTATCTGCAAGTTTCATTAGTCTTATAGTTTTTCTATAACCTTCAGGCCTCATCATTCCAAAATTTCTTTCAATTCTAGTTTCAAGGCTATCTCCTTTTTCTTGTCCTATAACTAAAACTGATTTTTCATTAAATTTTGCAAATCCAGTTATAACCGATTTATCCTCCCCATAAAGTCTATCTCCTGACAGCGGAATAAAATCTTCAAACAAATTGTCTATAAAAAACTTAGCTTTAGGCCTGTTCTCATGTCTTGCAACTAACGTTGTTTGCCACGGATCTAAATTAGAATAAATTTCCTTTAATTTGTTATCTATTTCTTGCTGTGATTCAGAAATTTTTTTTGTGTCTACCTCAGAAAGACCATCTTGATTATATGGATCTTTTAACTTTTCTATTTCTGACTCTAATTTTTTGATATCAGTTTCAAAA
>Ga0307986_10002738_pt1 | contig 12536 bp, 12 predicted proteins | sample EllFjometageno82_FD_203170 | JGI IMG/M metagenome (GOLD analysis project Ga0307986, IMG submission 203170) | Marine microbial communities from Ellis Fjord, Antarctic Ocean - #82 | ecosystem: Environmental > Aquatic > Marine > Unclassified | place: Southern Ocean | collected 2014-10-09
TTGAGCAGTTATCTTATTTTGTTGGTCTTGATTTTACAATTATGAAGCACTTAATTGTACCAACTTTTGAAACTTTTTTAATGGCATGTTTGGGTACCATGCTGGGTTTGTTTCTTTCTCTACCGGTTGCATGGCTTGGTGCAAGAAATGTAACTCCTTTAGGAATGGTAAGTTTTGGATTTGCTAGATTTTTAATGACCATTAGCAGATCGGTTCATGAAATAATTTGGGCATTAATATTTGTCGGAGCAGTTGGACTTGGAGCATTACCTGGAATCTTGGCTTTAGCCTTTAGATCGGTAGGATTTATTTCAAAAATTATATCAGAAGCTATTGAAGGGGCTGATAAAAAACCGATAGAGGCGATTAGAGCGGCAGGCGGCTCTGGTTTTGATATTATGTATTATGGAATTATTCCTCAAATATTACCAACGGTAATTGGAACTATTATTTTTGAGTGGGATATTAATATTCGTAGGTCTGCAATTATGGGCTTAGTTGGTGCTGGTGGATTAGGTCTAGCTTTTTTTAGACAGATGCATATGTCTAATTATCCAGGAGTAACAACGGTAATAATGTTTATTTTTTTACTAATTATTATTGGTGAAATTCTGTCACACTTTTTAAGAAAGAGAATAAATTAAATCATGAAGGATATATACCAGAACAATACTTCGAAAAAATTTGTAGGTGTAGCCTTATTCTTTTTTGTTATTTATTTATGTTTTCTGTACTTGGGTATAGATTTTGAAAGATTTTTTTCTGCGCTTGGTCGATTTGGAAGTTTAATAGCCAATCGTTATTATCCAGTTGATTTGGAGTATGCTTTGGACCCTGGTTATTTGCAATCGATCTTGAATAGTGTCCAAATGGGTTATTTAGGACTAGTGATTGGTGTTATTATAGCATTTGTTCTAGCTTATTTTGCAGCTGGAAACATAACTCCTAGTAAGAGAATTGCATATCCTATCGGAAAATTTTTAATTATTTTTTCACGATCTATTCACGAAACCATATGGACCATTCTTTTTGTAACCATTGTTGGTTTTGGAATGTTGGCAGGAGTTATGGCTCTTACTATGTACTGCATAGGTTTTTTTGGAAAACTCTTTTCTGAAGAGTTGGAAAACGTAAACATGAAATTAGTTGAAACTATTCGTTCCAATGGAGCAAATGAGTTACAGGTTTTTGCCTATGGTGTTTGGCCACAAGTTAAAACAGCATTTACAGGTATACTAATTTATACTTGGGATGTGTGCTTTAGAGCATCGACAATCATTGGTTTTTTTGGAGCAGGTGGCATGGGCTGGTATTTAAAAAGGAATGTGTTGCAGCTAGAATATGCAAGAGTTTCGGCGATCATCGTTTCCATTATAGTTTTAGTTGTCTTGTCCGAATCTTTGTCAGCTTTTATGAGAAACAAAATTCAAAAAGAAACTCAGTAAAAATGTCCTTTTATAAAAATGATCAAAAAGAATTAATTGATTCCATAAATTTATTTTTAAATAATATTTTAGAGGTAAATGCTCTTTTTGAAGATCTAATGAAGGAGTTTTTTTTAAAAAACTATAAGAGCGTAGATCAGTTAACTATCAAAATATCTGATTTGGAAAGCGAATGTGATAAACTTCGTAGAGCTACCGAAAGAAAAATATATCAAGAAACTCTTATTCCAGAACAAAGAGGGGACGTTTTAGGTATGTTGGAAAATCTTGATAAAATTCCTGGTCAATTACAGGGAAATGCCCATAGAATAAATACGGAAAAACCAGATATTCACAAAGAGTTACATAATGATTTTAATAGTCTTGTGCAAAACAATAGTACCTGCGTAAAATTATTAATCAGTGGGTCAAAACAGTTTTTTATTGATCCTAAAAAAACTATTGAGGATTGCTTGTTAGTTTCAAAGTATGAGAGCACAGGTGACAAGATTAGCACTAAGTTAAAAAATGCAATTTTTAATAACAATGATTTAGATCTTTCTCAAAAAATGCATCTAAGATATTTTGTTGAGATTGTAGATGAGGTTGCCAACCTTGCAGAAGATGTTGCTGATCGTTTAATAATATCCTCGGTTAAAAACTAATTATATGGCATATTTAATTCTGGCTTTGGTGCTAGGAATAATTGTTGGTGCAAATGATGCAGTAAATGTTTTTGGATCAGCCATCGGTTCCAAAATGCTCAAGTTTTCTCGAGCCATATTATTTTTTATAATTTTTATAATCATTGGTGCTATTATTAATGCACAATATCCATCTGCTATTTACCAAAGTATTATTCCTTCCTACTTTTCAATTGATAAAACTCTTATTATTTTAGTGCCAGTTATAGTTGCAACTTTATTTTCTATAAAATTAAAAATTTCAAGCTCAATCTCTCAATCACTAATTTTTTCAATTATTGGCTTTGCCACAGCAACTGAAATAAGTGTTAACTATATTATTTTTGAACAGTTAGTCTTTGTTTGGATTTTAACACCATTTATTTCATTTGTTTTGGTTATTGTTTTGTATTTTTTAATAAATTCTTGTTTGAATCTTTTGAAATTAAATATTTTTTATAAAGATTTTGTCATAAGATCTTTGTTAGTCCTGTTTGGTTGCTTAGCTGCTTTTGCATTGGGCTCTAATTTAACCGCATCAATTGTAGGTATTTTTTCTCCTTTCCTAAACTCCTCAATTCATATTAATGAAAGCCTATTGTTCTTTTTGGGCTCTGCATGCATTGGACTGGGAGCTCTTTTTTTCTCAAAAAAGATTATTCACAATATTGGAACTAAAGTTTCCAAAATCAATCCAGTATCGGCATTAGCAATTCTGGCTACCCAAATATTTATATTACTTTTTTTCTCCTCGAAGCTAATTATTGATTATGTAAATTTACAATTTGAAATTAATCTATTTGCAATGCCCATTTCTGCATCACATGTAACTTTGGCAAGTATTTTGGGTATAGCTGTATTTAAGGGATTTAGAGAAACTAATATTAAGAATTCTTTATTGATAATAAGTAGCTGGATTTATTTACCAGTTATTGTTTTTATCTTAAGTTATTGTTTATCTTTAGCTCTAAGATAAGTCTTTGAAGCTTGGAACAATATCAAAAAAAGCCTTTATTGCGTTAAAGTCATATCTTTTAGTGAGGCAGCAAACATATTCGGTAGCATAAAAATTTGTATTAGTAAGCTTTACAAAATTGACTTTTGGTAATTCTACTTTTTCAGTACTGTAAACAAATCCTACACCCATATTATTTTTTACTGCCTCAAAAATTCCTTCCCTACTTCCAATAGTGTACAGTTTTTTTTTAATTCCGAGGTGTACCAATTCTTTTTCAACCAAGGCTCTTGTTTGAGATCCCTTCTCTCTTACAATGAATGTTTCATTTACAATATCTTTAAAGGAAATAACTTTTTTTTTAGAAACATTGTTTTTTATAGATGCAAATAATAATAATTTATCACGTATCAAAGGCTTCGAGTATATTTGGCTTTGATCATTTAAATCGGCTAAAATTCCAATATCTATCTCTTTACTCAAAAGCTTTTCTTTAATTTGAACCGAATTACCAAAAACAATATTGCAATTAATGCTAGGAAACTTTCTTGAGAATTTGCTCAAGATAGGCATTAAGTGTATGGGTGCAACTGTGCCAATATTTAACGTTCCGCTTGTGAGTTTATTGGATGATTTTAAAAGATTTAATGCTTGCTCATGAATATCATCTATATCTTTTGTAATATCATAAAGTTTTTTCCCATAGTCAGTTAATGAAACTCCATTACCATTTCTTATAAACAGTTTTATTTTAAACCTGCTTTCGACATCCTTTACCTGTTCAGAGATAGCTGATTGCGAAACATTTAATACTCTTGCTGCTTTCGTAAAGCTATGATGTTTGGTGACAGCATTAAAACTTCTAATTTGAGTATAGTTCATATGAATTTTCTATAAGCATTATATATAAAAGAGTGAGGACTAAAAATGCTATATTTGCTATAAGATCTTTCAATAAATTATGAAAAATCCAGTATCAATAAATAATCGATCTTATAATTGGCCAAAAAAAACTACTATAGTTATCTGCCTAGATGGTAGTGAGCCCGGTAAAGATGGATATATTGAAAAAGCAATAGAAATGGGCTTCATGCCTTGTATGAAATCTATTATCAGCCAGGGGACATATGAAATTGGAAAGTGTGCCATGCCAAGCTTTACCAATGTGAACAATCTATCAATTGTAACTGGTACTACACCTGACGTTCATGGGATTTGCGCTAACTTTTTTTACAATCCTGAAGATAAAAAAGAAACATTAATGAACGATGACTCTTTTTTAAGGGCACCAACTATCTTTGAAGCCTTTGAAAAAGCAGGGGCAAATGTAGCTGTTATCACTGCCAAAGATAAACTTAAAAAATTACTTGGAAAAAATTTAAAAAAATCGATTTGTTTTTCTGCTGAGAAGGCTGATCTTGCCAATCTACAAGATAGCAGGATAGAAAATGTTTTAGAGTTAGTAGGGAAACCTGTTCCAGAAGTTTATAGTGCAGATTTATCAGAATTTATTTTTGCTGCTGCAGTTAAAATTTTAGAAAAAGGTGAAAAAATTGATCTTATGTATTTATCTACTACAGACTACATACAGCATAAATGTGCTCCAGGAAGTGATATAGCAAATTCATTTTATAAAATGATCGATAGTTATATCGAAAAACTTTTAAGTCTTGGTTGCAAGATTGCATTTACAGCTGATCATGGCATGAAAGCTAAAAGCAAACCAGATGGAACTCCCAATGTAATTTATTTACAAGACTTGTTAAATAAAAATTATCCAGAAGATAAATGTAATGTCATATGCACTATTACTGACCCTTATGTAATTCATCATGGGGCACTAGGTTCTTTTGTTACAATTTATTTAGACAATAAGGATAAAATAAATGAAATCAAAAACTATATTCAGGCTATCGAAGGAATTGACGTTGCCTTAACAAAAGAGGAAGCTGTAAATAAATTAAATCAACCAGCAGATCGTATTGGTGATTTGGTTGTGACTTGCAAAGCTAGTTTTGCTCTTGGTAAGGGAGAAAAAGATCATGATCTTAGTCAGTTGAAAGAGCCTCTGAGATCTCACGGAGGACTAGATGAAACTTCAATACCAATTTTCATTTCAGAAAAGTTAGACGATAGTTATAAGAAAAAAGAAAAATTAAATAACTACGATATATTTGATTTAGCTTTAAATTATGATCGATAATCTTTTTAAAATAAAAGGAACTTATGTAAATGGTCAATGGATGAATAATCCAAATACCTATGAGGTGACTAATCCTTCGAATGGTGAAAAATTATGCGATGTTCCCATTTCTGATAATGAAGAACTAGAGTTAGCTGTACAATCCGCAGCAAAAGCTCAAAAGGTTTGGGCGAAAAAATCCTTAAACCAGAGAGTGGATGCTCTTTTAAAACTTTGCACTAGAATTGAAGAAAGAGCAGAGGAGTTTGCTCTTATTGACTCTTATGATGCAGGAAATGCACTAACGGGCATGAGAAAAGATGTGACTATGAGCATTGAAAATATTAAATATTTTTGTGGTCTGGTCCGTGAAGTTAAGGGTGAAACTTTTTCCATGGAGCCAAAACACTTAAACTTTACTAGATATCAGCCATATGGAGTAGTTCTTAAGATTAATCCATTCAATCATCCGTTTAGATTTTGTGTAGAAAAAATCGCAGCCCCTCTGCTAATGGGCAACTCACTAATCATAAAAAATTCTGAACAAGCCCCAATTTCACCACTTAAGTGGTGTGAGTTATTAAAAGATATTTTTCCAGATGGTTTAATCAACGTTGTAACAGGAGGTCCGGAGGGAGGGTCCTATCTTGTTAAACACCCTCTCATCAAACGAATTGGTGTTATCTCATCAGTTAACACAGGAATTGCAGTAAACAAAGATGCAGCGCCTTATTTAAAAAACGTTTCACTGGAGCTTGGTGGAAAAAATCCATTAATGGTATTTGATGATGCTGATCCTGAGTTTGCAGCTGATTTGGCAATTAAAGGTATGAATTTGAGTAGGCAAGGACAATCTTGCAGTTCTACTTCAAGAGTTTTAGTTCACAAAAGTTTAAAAGATGATTTCGTAAAACATTTAGTAGAAAAGGCAAAAAAAATACCGGTTGGATTACCTTGGATTGAAACAAATGAAATAGGCCCCATTGTTTCTAAAAGACAATTCGACAAAGTAATGGAGTATATTGAGACAGGTAAAAAAGAGGGAGCTAAACTAGTTCTAGGAGGAGATAATCCAAAAGATCCAGAATTAAAAAACGGTTTTTTTATTAACCCTACCATCTTTACAGACGTCAAACCTGAAATGACTATTGCAAAAGAAGAAATATTTGGTCCAGTAATATCTGTTTTAACCTGGGAGAGTTATGAAGAATTAATTGAAATTGCAAATTCGACTCTTTACGGATTAACAGCAATGATAGCTACCAACTCCCTAAGCAATGCAATGAAGGCAGCTGAAGAAATTGAGGCAGGTTATGTATGGATTAATACATTTGGTAGATATTCAGGAGCTCCTTATGGTGGATGGAAATTGAGCGGTTTAGGTGTTGAGGAATGCTTTGACGAAATGAAAAGTTATGCCAAGTTAAAAAATATAAATATGAAATGGTAAATTATGTGGAACTATCACAATCCCTCAAAAATAATTTTTAAAACAGGTTTTTTAGACAATTCAAAATATTTAAGTTTAATTCCAAAGAAAAAATATTGTATTTTCACTTATCCAGGCGACATTTTTAAAAACTATATTAAAAAAATTACAGAAGAGCTTGGAGCACCACTACTCATTATAGATGAAATATCTCCCAATCCAGATTACAAAAATTTAGAGATTATTTCTCAGAAATACCAAAAAATAAGTGAAGAAAATCAGCAAATTATATGTTTAGGTGGAGGGTCAGTTATTGATTCTGCTAAATTTATAGCTTTTGGACTTGGAGATTTTAATTACACGGTTGATTTTTTAGAAAAGAGAAGTGAATACAAAAACAAAAACCACCCAGACTTAATTTCCATACCTACAACTGCCGGAACGGGTAGCGAATTAACTTCTTGGGCAACTATATGGGATAGCTCTAATCAAAAAAAGTATTCACTAGCACATGAATGTTTGTATTCAAAAATGTCAATTTTTGATTCTAATTTGATGCTTACACTGCCTGAAAAAATCACACTGGAACCTGGCCTAGACGCAATGTCTCACGCTTTTGAGAGCATATGGAACATTAATTCAAATCCCATTTCTAATACTTATGCCATAAAAGCAATTAAAATTATCATGGAATTTCTTCCTCAGGTATTAAGAGAACCAACAAATATAAAATACCGAGAGATGCTAACCATGGGATCTATGTATGCTGGTTTAGCTTTTTCAAATACCAAAACGGCAATTTCACATAACATTTCTTATCCAATTACTTTAAAACATGGTGTGCCTCATGGAATAGCATGTTCATTTACTTTGCCGGTAGTGTTAAAGTCGATTATTGGAATAGATAAAATGTGCGACAATAATTTTAGGACAATTTTTGGACAGGATTTAGAGCAAGGACCAAAAATTTTAAAAGATTTTTTTAAATCAATCAATATTTCTACAGATCCCAAAACTTACATTGGTAATTCCAATGAATGGAACTTAATTGTTGCAGAGGCATTTGACGGAGAAAGAGGAAAAAACTTTATTGGAAATTTACAAAGCCTAAATAAAGCCCAAGACTTCATAGAATTGTAAATCATTGGATAATTTTTTATTTTTTGCGATTTTATCTGGAGCGATATGCCATGTAACTTGGAATATCCTTTTAAAAAAATCTGTAGATAAAGTTTTATTTACAAGAGCATTTACTCTTGTTGCTAGTATATTTTTTATACCTATTTTATTTTTTATAGATCCACTTGCTCCAGAAGCATACTCATTTTTTTTTATTACTTTATTAATTCATACACTTTATAAATTTTTTTTATGTCGTGTTTATGATAATTCAGACCTTTCCTATGGCTATCCTCTAGCTAGAGGAACACCATCCTTATTAGTTTTATTTGTTACACCCTTCATATTTTCTGATGATTTAACTATTAATAATATTTTTTCAGTACTGGTATTATGCCTTGGTATTATTTTGTTAATTTTTGCAGACAGCAGGTTTAAAAAGATTAACTTTAAAGGCCTTTCTTATGCATTGTTAGTTGCTCTTATGATTGCTATCTACACAGTAGTAGATGCACTTGGCTCTAGGGCCTCTGACGCTATAACCTATCTGATTTACTATTTTGCATTTGATGGAATTATTTTCAATGCGCTGGCAATTTTCTTTTTGAAAAAAAGTAATTTAACATTGAATTTTTTTAAAAAACATTTCAAAGAAATTGTAATATCTTCAATACTAGCTTCTTACTCTTATTTTCCAGCCGTGTATGGATTTACTGTAGCAAAAGTTGCAACTGTAGCATCTCTAAGAGAGGCTAGTATACTTTTTGCCTCTTTATACGGAGTTTTTATTTTAAAAGAAAAGATTGGTATTTTAGGAGTCATCTCTTCTTGTCTAATTTTTGTAGGTGTTGTTTTAATTAAGCTCAATGGGTAAGTCCTAGTCATAAGTTCTTCCTAAATATTGTTTTAAAATAGTATGTTTGTTTAATTTTCTTTTGTTGTTTTAACCTTTAAATTATAACTTGGTTATCAATTAGTTTAACAGAATCCTCCAATGGTTAGATTTTTCCCTTTAATTTTTGTTTTTTTATGGTCCTCTGCTTTTATAACTGGAAAGGTTATTACAGAAGACGCTTCTCCTTTTGCGGCCTTGTGCTTTCGATTTTCTCTCGTAACACTTGGTTTTTTTTTATATTCGTTAATTAAAAGACAGAAGATTATTTATCCCATAACCGAAACCAGCAAAGCTATGGCGACCGGTATTTTGTTCCACGGTATATATCTTGGAGGCTGCTGGTTTGCTCTTTCCAAAGGTATGCCAGCTGGAATTATTGCCTTAATAGTCACCCTTCAACCGATTTTAACCTCTTCTCTTGCAGGGCCTATTTTAGGAGAAGTGGTAACCTGGAGACAGTGGATGGGAATTCTTTTAGGATTTGGCGGAACATTAATAGTATTAGGAATGGATACTTTTGGTACACTACCTTCTGTAGGACTGGTAGCATCTTTTGTTGCCCTGATTGCTATCACCGCAGGAACCTTGTGGCAAAAAAAATTAAGTATGGACATGCCTCTTTCTGTCAATAATATTTATCAGTCTTTGAGTGCTAGTATTTTTCTTTTGGTGCTTTCTTTTTTTGAAAGTCCTTTCATTAATTTTACTCCTAATTTTCTATTAGCTATGGGATGGCAAATTATTGCAGTTTCATTTGGAGCTTTCACTATTTTAATGTTTTTAATAAAAATAGGTTCTGCCAGCAAAACCTCTGCATTGTTTTTTTTAATTCCACCTGTGGCTGCAGTTATGGCCTGGCTTTTTGTAGAAGAAACTTTAACAGTTGTTGATGCGTTGGGTTTAGCGGTTGCTAGCTTAGGAGTTTATGTTGCTACAAGAAAACAAAGTGACAATCTTCCTCAAAAAATATAATTTTTTTTAATACAGTATAATAAAAATATATTCTTATGAGTAAAAAAATCTCAGTTTTAGGATCTGGCATTATAGGTCTTTGCGCAGGTTATCATCTTTTAAAAAAAGGATATGAAGTTACTTTTTATGATCGAGATGAGCCTGGAAGTGGGACTTCATATGGAAACGCTGGTTGTTTTTCAGATTATGGTGCAGTAGCGCTTAATCAACCATCTTTCATTAAAGATGTACCAAAATATTTGTTTAGCTCCTTGTCTCCTGTTACCATTAAACTGAATTATTTACTTACAATGCTTCCTTGGGCTTTTCAGTTTTTAAAAAATTGTAACAAAGAATCTATGAAAAAAACGGCTAAAAACTTGAATGATTTATTAGTTTGTTCCATTTCAGAATATGAAAAAATTTTTAAAGAAGTTGATGCTGAGGACTTGGTGGAGCAAAAGGGGGTTCTATATATTTATGGCAAAGCTAACAAAGACAAGGTTCAGGAGTCTAATTTATTGAGAGAAGAGTTAAAAATTAAACAGTCTTTATTAACCAAGCATGAGGTTCACGACTTAGAGCCTAATTTAAATTCTGTTTACGAGGGTGGTGTTTATTTTCCAAGCTCTTCGCATGCAAGAAATCCTAAAAAAATATCAGATAAAATTTTTTCTAAATGTTTGGAGATGGGAGCAACTTTTGTTCAAGATGAAATAGTAACCATTCAAAAAAATAAAATTAAATCAAAAAACAAAGAATATGATTTCGAGCATTTATTGATTACTGCAGGAGCATTTTCCAAAAAATTTACCGACCAGTTGGGTGAGGCAATTCCTTTAGAAACAGAGCGTGGGTACCACGTCCATTTCAAAAATTGTGATACTATTTTAAAACGACCAGTCTGTTCTTTAGACACTGGGATTTATCTTACCCCTATGGAGCAAGGGTTGAGAGCTGCTGGTACAGTAGAATTTGGAGGTTTGAACAATCCACCCAATCCTAAAAGGATACGATACGTTACACAAGAATCTAAAAAAATGATTTCTAATCTTCCCGATCCTTACGATAGTTGGATGGGGTTTAGACCAGCTTTACCAGACTTTGTTCCTGTGATTGGAGAATCTAAACATTATAAAAATATATTTTATGCTTTTGGTCATCATCATTTAGGATGGACCTTAGCAGCCATTACTGGAAGTATTATATCCAAAATTATTTCAAAAGACGGAGAAAATTTAAATTTTTCAAAATACAGTTCTGATCGATTTGTTTAGGTTGCTGAGGCAAACGAACCCAAATAAGCTTTTAAAATAAAGGCTTATTTTTATAATTAGGCTCTTTTGATCTTTTTTTCGATAAAATCTGGAAGCTCTTCATTTTGAGCGTTATTCTCTTTATCTTCTTTCCAGCCCTTAGGTTGGTATGCATGCATTACATGTAACTTACAATACACTCTGCTTTCCATGGAAGATCTTCCACAAAAATAAAAATCTTTTTCATCTGGGTGACCAATAGGCCATCTACAAACTTTGTCCGTCAATTTTTCTAAAGGTATAGGGTTTTCTGCTTCGAAATCTTTTTCAATAACAATAGCTCTTAGACCTCTTGGTCTTCTAGTTTTTTTCTCACTTCCTTGCCCATCTTCAAAATTTTTATTATTCATTTTGGGAGAGGAGATCATTCTTGATTGAGATCTTCCTTGTAGGTTTAGTCTATGAGATTTTCCAATCACTGCATTCCTAGAAATTCCATTTCCAAGCATTTTTGAAATTTGACTGGCAGTATGCCCTTCAGCCCAAAGTTTCTTTAATTCTTCTGTTTTTTCTTCTGTCCAAGCCATTAATCGGTGTTATATCCCCATATATTGCATAAGCAAGCAAAGAAAACACAACATGTTGATTAAAAAACTCATGTAAATAAAGGTTTTTGAATAAATAGCTATTCTATCCACATTTTAGTGCATTTTTATCACTTTAATTGATAGTAGAGTGGTTCATGACAGCAATTGAGCAAAAATATAAAATTGGAACAAGAAGATTTGGAAGGGTTAATTGGATTGGTCTTTACACTCTTTATTTAAAAGAAGTTTTAAGATTTTTTAACGTTTGGATTCAAACTATCTTATCACCCATCGTTACGTTCCTTCTCTTTTTGGGTGTATTTAGTTTGGCAATCGGAAATGAAAGAGCAGATGTTCTTGGATATAAGTATACTATTTTTTTAGTTCCAGGTTTAATTGTAATGCAGATGATGCAGAACTCTTTTGCTAACACATCTTCTTCATTGGTAATTTCTAAGATGCAAGGAAACATTGTAGACCTTTTGTATCCGCCCTTATCTGCACTTGAAGTGACGGTAGCAATGTTGTGTGGAGGGATTACCAGAGGACTGGTTGTAGGTTTTTTTTCTGTGATGGTTTCTATTATTTTTATTCATGTTCCTATTCATAATTTTTTCTTCATTTTAATTTATGGAGTGCTGGGATCCTCTTTACTTGCTAGTCTTGGATTTTTAGCTGGATTGTGGTCAGAAAAATTTGACAACATGGCAGCAGTTACCAATTTTATTATTATACCCCTTTCCTTTTTATCGGGGACATTTTACTCTATTAAAAATTTAAATATTTATATTGAAATAGTAAGTAGTTTTAATCCTTTCTTTTACGTGATCGACGGTTTTAGATATGGATTTTTAGGAGTTTCAGATGGCTCTATAACTACTGGATTAATTGTTTTGATTGCCGTGAATATATTCACATGGTTTAGTAGTTATTATTTATTTAACAAAGGTTATAAAATCAAATCTTAAAAAACTATGAGCGCTTTAGCAAATAATTATAATAGAAAAAAAATTGCTTTTTCAAAAGGAAAAGGATCTTTTCTTTACTCAACCAAT
>Ga0307986_10002741_pt1 | contig 12524 bp, 11 predicted proteins | sample EllFjometageno82_FD_203170 | JGI IMG/M metagenome (GOLD analysis project Ga0307986, IMG submission 203170) | Marine microbial communities from Ellis Fjord, Antarctic Ocean - #82 | ecosystem: Environmental > Aquatic > Marine > Unclassified | place: Southern Ocean | collected 2014-10-09
AAACAATATTTGCATTATACTGTAAATATTACCTGTATGTAATTTCAGGTTGTTTTTTATCTTTTAAGAAAATTTATAAAAAAGGGAAACGAAAGGCTTTTTAAGGCCTTTCGTTGAGATAACGACTGTAATATTTATTTTTTTTCGGTATCGGTTAGTTCTTTTATTTCAGATGTTTCTTTTTTAACTTCAGCTGGATCTTTCTTATCTGCCATTTTGCTTTCAGAATCTTTTTCTTTGGCAACAGGGTTTCCGTCAAGTGCTTCTCTAACTGCTGTAGCTTGATCTCTGATTGTTTTTTCGATTTCTTCAGCTGCTTTAGGATTTTGTTCTAAAAAAATTTTGGCGTTTTCTCTGCCTTGTCCAATTTTTTCACCTTTGTAAGCATACCAAGCACCTGCTTTTTCTACAACGCCGGCTTTAACACCTAGATCTACAAGCTCACCTGTCTTACTAATTCCTTTTCCGTACATAAGATCAAATTCTACTACCTTAAATGGTGGTGCTACTTTATTTTTAACTACCTTAACTCTGGTTGAGTTTCCAATAATTTCATCTTTATCTTTTATAGCGCCTATTCTTCTAATATCTAACCTCACTGATGAGTAGAACTTTAAAGCATTTCCCCCTGATGTAGTTTCAGGGCTACCAAACATGACACCTATTTTCATTCTTATTTGATTTATAAAAATGACCATTGTGTTTGATTTAGAAACTGACCCAGTTATTTTTCTTAAAGCTTGACTCATTAACCTGGACTGAAGTCCAACGTGGTGGTCACCCATTTCACCTTCTAATTCTGCTTTTGGAGTAAGAGCGGCAACTGAATCGATAACAAGTACTGATATTGATCCTGATTTAATTAATGTGTCTGCTATTTCTAAAGCTTGTTCACCCGTGTCTGGTTGAGAAATTAACAGCTCTCCAGTTTTTACACCTAATTTTTTTGCATAAATAGGATCCAATGCATGCTCAGCATCAACAAAAGCACATATTCCACCTTTTTTTTGCGCTTCAGCTAATACTTGAAGTGCTAGTGTTGTCTTTCCTGATGATTCTGGTCCATAAACTTCTATAATTCTACCTTTTGGCAGACCTCCAATACCAAGAGCTAAATCAAGGCTTAGTGATCCCGTTGATACTGCCTCAATGTCTAAAGCTTGTTGTTGGCCTAGCTTCATTACTGAGCCTTTACCAAAATTTTGATCTATTTGGCTGATAGCGGCTTCTAAAGCTTTATTTTTTTCTTTTAGTTCTTGTTCTTTTTTACTGTCTGATTTTACTACTTTTAAGTTATTTTTTATCATTTTTTATCCTTTTTTTTGTTCGAATCGTTGAATTCAATGTACACACTTTGTTCTTTTTTTACAAGAGCTAAGAAAGACCCTAAAACTTGTTCTACTTGAAGTTTTTTAAATTTTTTAGCGTTAGCTCACCAATAACAGCCAGTAGTTTAAACTTAGATACGGCAAAATTTCTTTCAGCACTTGCATTACTTATTCTTGCTTCCAAAAGTAGGCTTCTGGACTGGATAACCTCAAGAGTTGTTCGTGTGTTTCCAGAGTCATACTCAAGTGTGATTCCTTCGTTTGCAATCTCAGCAGCCTTAACTTGCGCTTGGGTAGCTTTCAAAACACTCTCAGATGATTGATACGCCGACCATACATTTGCAGTATCTGTTTTTACTTCGTTAACCTTGTCTTGTAGAATTAGGCTACTCTGTTTTTTTTTGAATTTTGCTTTTTTAAGTGAAGAATAGTTTTTACCTCCTTTAAAAATAGGAATGGTTACCGTTGCTTTAAGAGATTCTTGTTCTGTTTCGTCTACAGAAGAACTAAAATCTTTGCTTTGAGATTGCGTGTAGTTGACTGATGCAGAAGGAGAAAATTTTGATATTTCAATATTTACGTTTTTTTCTGATATTCTGTAATCTAATTTAGCAAGAAGTAATTTGGGATTATTTTTTTCTGAAAAGCTTAAGGCTGTATTTAGGCTAGTTGGAAAATTTAAATCTATATTTTTTATAAAACTATCTTTAGTCAATTCTTCTGGTGCGGGCAATCTAATTATTCTTTCAAAATTACTTTTAGTTGTTAAAAGTTCCGTCTCTGCCGCAATAAATTTTGCATTTGCACCAGCCAATGATGATTCAGACTGGGCTAAGTCAGTTAATGTAATTTCGCCTTTTTGCAGACGTGAGCTGTCTGTTTCAACTTGTCTTTCGAATAAATCAACATTTGCTAAATTAAATTTAGCATTCTTTATTTTGTAAAATAAATCATAATAAACAGTGGCAGACTGTAATAAAATTTTTTGCTCAGTGTTTTTGAGCTTAAGCGCTGCTTGTTCTGACTCTAGTTTAGATTTTTTAATAGAGTTGTATCCTTGAAAACCTTGAAAAATTTTTTGATCAATTGAAACAGATTGTGTTTCAGAGGTGTTACTTGTACTGGGTAGTGAAACTCCATCTTGATTACTTCTGTTGGAATTTTGTTGACTACTTTGACTTCCAGAAACAGAAACGCTAGGTAGAAATTCACTTCTTGATATATTTATGTTTTCTCTAATAGCTTTGTAATTTTCTCTTTCGGCGTTTAAAACTGGGTTACTTTTATAAGCACTTTCTAAATAGGTTAAAAAATCAGCAGCAGAAAGAAAGCTTGAATTAAAGGAAAAAAGAATAAAAAAAATAATCAATTTCATGTTAGTTAAACTTGATTCGGTTAAATCTGTGTTTCTTATCCAGATAAAGGACTGCATAAGCTTTTGTTGTTAAATCAATAAGCATTTGCTTAGTAATTCGTTCATAGTACATAATAAATTTTTTAATCTCTACTGGAGACATAATTTTTTTACCTCCAGATGTCAACTGGAGCTTGTTCTCTTGTAGAAGTCTCCATTTGTAAACACAATCAAAATTAGGTACTTTTAAAAAAATCAATCTATTTATTTTACTAAAAATTTTTTTATAATCATTATTTAATTCATAGTTGACTTTTGATCTCCATTTTATTTCAGGGTCATGTTTTTTTTCTAAAATATTAATTGATTTTTTTAAATATTTTTTTTTTTGTGGTTTTGCTCCTACACACCACCCTTCAAATATTATAATCTGTGGCTGCTTCTTAATTTTTTGCCATTCTTTTTTAGGAAAACGATCGTCTCTTGATTTATCAAAACGAGGTATAGAAAATGGTCTAAAATTCTTTCTGGTTAATTTCAAAAATATTTTTTTTATTAAATCTGTATCATGAGTACCCGGAACTCCTCTAACTCTGAATAATTGATGGATTTTTTTTGAAAGAATTATTCTTTCTGATAGAGTTTTATAAAAATCATCAATAGAAAAATAAACCACACCTAAATTATATTTTGTTTCTAAAATTAATTTTATAATTTGGGTAATAGTACTTTTTCCCGCTCCCTGTCCACCTGTAAGACCTACTATATTTATTTTTTTATTTTTTTTATAATCCTGATAAATTTTTTCACAAACAGGCAAATAAAATTTGTTTAATTGGCCAAGTTTATCATGAAAAGGTTCACTTCGTGCTTCTTGTGCAGCTAAGAAGCTTAAGTATTTTTTTTTTAAAGTATTTATTGATTTTTTTTTAAGCATTCTTTAGAGCACGTTCTAAAAATTCTAATCGATCTTGTCCCCAAAATAATTCATTATTAAAAATATAGGTTGGCGCTCCAAAAACGTTTTTTTCTACAGCTTCTTCAGTATTGTCTAAATAAATTTTAGAAACTTTTTCTGATTTTGCTAGGACTGATAATTCTTCGAAGTCAATTTTAAATATATTGCTTATTATTTCAATATTTTTTTCATCTGAAATATCTTTTTCTTCACTCCATAATTGTTTTAAAAGCTCGTGCCCAAAAACAACTTTAATGCCTAGTAGGTTAGCGGCTATAGTAAATTTTGCTGGTAGATGTGGGTCCTTTGGTGGAAAAAATTTTGGTTTAATATTAGTTTTAATATTTAAAAATTCACTCCATCTTTTTATTTCATCTAATCTATGCTTTTGTCTTTGTGGGGATCTTTGTGGGACAGGAACTCCTCCTGTTTTATTAAATATACCGCCAACTAGATCACACGGTTTTTCAACTATTTCAGCGTTATATTTTTTTGCTATAGTCTGAAATCTCAAAGATCCTAAATAAGAAAACGGAGAAGGTATGCCGTAATAATATTCAATTTTCATAATTGTTATTTGATTAAATCTTTTTTAGCTATTTAAGTAAATCTTTATAGAAATATATGTAGTTGAACTTATCCACAAATTTTCTAGATATAGTTTAAGTGTTCACGTTTTGATTCACTTTTGATTCCTATCTGGACTCATTTTACAACCATTTAGTGTGTATATTCCTCGATGTTCTTAATATTGGAGTCGCTATTTTTTAGATCTGTTTCGCTTTCTCTAAATGAAATAATAAACACAAATAGGTTAAATAAAATTAACATTGTTTGGAAAAATAAAAAATTGAAACTGAAAAGCATCGCAAGGTATTGGAATAATAATATTAAAACAAATGAGGAAAGAAAAACTCGGTACTTAAACACAGCTATAATGGATAATGAATGAACAATAAGATTAAAAAGAGACATTTGTGAAGGTCCAAAGTATCTCATTCCTCTAATAGAATTTATCTCATTATATTTTTTAATATATTTCTTAAAAGAACCTGAAAAACTACTCCATAAACTTGCTTTGGTTGATAAAAACTCTAAATCAACTTTTGTTAAACAGCTATAATTTCCAAAATTAATAAGTTTTCCTGTTGTTATTAAAGTTAAATATTTATGAATACGATAAAGTGATTGAAACAAAGTACCTTCGGATCTTTTAACTCGTTTTGCTACTACGGATGTATCGGGTTCTGACAAAACTTTATCAACTAATAATTTTAGTTCTTCGGGTCGGTCTTCGCCGTCACCGTCCATTAAAATAACATAATCTAAATCTGAAATACTCGATAGGTATTTTATACCAAAAGCATTGCATCGTGCGTGGCCTCTATTTTTATTCATGTGAATAATCTTAATAGATTTTATATTAGAGGGAATTTTTATTTTAGAACCGTTTTCCGTAGAAGAATCATTTATGACAACGCAACTAAATTCAGCGTTCAGAATATTTTTTATATTATCATTTATATTATTAAAAAGTTTTTTTAAAGATTCCCAGTCATTGTAGACAGGGATTAAGATAATAAATTTTTTCATCTTGTTCCAATCATGCATATACCTTGAAGTCGAATTTTTCCAAATTCACCCGGGCAAATTGACTCTAGTACATTGGCATTGCCTGTATAAATTACTCCCCCGTCTAACTTTAAATTCTTCAATTCAGGACTTAAATTATTAAACCATCGAGGTCTAGACTGAAGGTGGTAAGATAAGTTTCCACCTAACCATTCATCTCCGACAACTATTGTAATTGTATTGGTAAAATTTTTATCCCATCTAGCCTGTACCAGTCGGGCAATCTCTTTGCCTGGAAAATCAGTTCTTTTATCGTTTTTTGAGAGAGACATGTATAAATATGTTGCTGGCGAAATTATAAAAATAAATAGAAAAATTATCACAAATCTTTTTAAATAATTTAGATTAATTTTAGATTTAAAAATATAAATAAATAACAATCCAAAAAATAAATAAAATGGTGTCATCCACATAGTTCTGATATTTGCGCCAAAAATTAGTGAGGTTAGCGACATTAATAAAATTGGTACAATTGTTAAAGATACTAAAAAAATTAGCTTTTCATCACGAAAATTAAACTTAAATTTAATTTTAAATTTTGAAATAATTAAACTTAACAATGCAAAGAAAGGAATTAAAATTCCTATTTGTTTAAGCATAAACTTTAAAGGATAGAGAAAATGATTTAAAAAATTACTATTCTCAAGGCTTGTTCTTTTAAGTCCATAAGAAACTGTCTTAAAGTCATTTTCAATCAACCATATGAAGTGTGGTGTTAAAATTAATAAAAAAACTAGTACTGGAATAAAATATTTATAATTAAATTTTTTATTTTTTTTTAATTTAAAAATAAAAAAAAATACCACTCCAGCTAACAGATAGACAAATAGGTATTTTGACAGAACTCCTAAGGCTGCAAATAAGCCGAGTAAAACCCAATTCTGAATTTTGTCATTTTTTAAACACTGCCAGGAATAATAAACAGTTAAGGTCCAAAAAGGTATTTGACAAATATTTACGTTGAATTCTGGTGATGTAAAATTATAAAAATAAATTCCCTCGAGTAATAAAACTGAAAGTAGCGCGTGAATGTCATTTTTTAAAAATTCTTTAGCTAGTTTAAAAATAACTACAAAGGAAAATATAATAAAAATCTGGCTCAATAAATAGTAAGCCCAATCTTGCCTACCAAAAATTTGATAAAAAATTTCTATAAAAAACGCACTTAAAGGCGGATGTTTTTCAAATCCCCAGTTTAGATCACTTGCCCACGCCAAAGCTTCTATAACATCAAGTGGTAAATTTACATTCGAAATAAATGGAACAAATGTCCAAACGAATAAATGTGTGAAAAGAAATAGATTAAAAACTAATGGAATATTTTTTTTTTTTATCATTTTTGCCATAAATTAATACAGTTTAAAGTCTATTGACACTTAAAATTTGAAACATATACTCGCATCTTTTTAAAATATGACAAAAAAGCCAACTAATAAAACTATTAAAAAAGCTACTAAAAAGCCTGTTAAAAAAATTTTAATAAATGTAGGAAAAAAGCTTAACGGTAAAAGCTATATTCCTAACGATAAAGAAAAATATATGTGTGCTAAGCACAAACAATTTTTTAAAACAGAACTGTTGCGCTGGAAAAATGACATCATTAAATCTAATAGTTTAACAAATCTTTTAAATTCTTCAGATGATAGCGTTTCTTCTGCAGATATGGTTGATCAGGCTTCTTCTTACACGGATAAATCTGTTGAGATGAAAGCTCTGGCTCGAAGTAGAAAATTAATAGAAAAAATTGAGTCTGCGTTAAGAAGGATACAAGATGATACTTATGGTTTTTGTGAAGAAACTTCTGAACCGATTGGATTAAAAAGACTTGTAGCAAGACCTGTTGCTACACTTTCAATCGAAGCTCAAGAAAGACATGAAAGAGACGAAAAAATATTTATTGACGACTAAACAGCTGGAATCTTTTCTCCCTTTTCAAAAAGATCATAACCTTTTTGAACTGCTTCTCTTTTTGATATTAACTCATACCACCTTGTTAAATTTTTATAGTTTTTAATCCCTATCTCGTGCCAATCATGTCTTGCTATCCAAGGAAATGTCGCGATATCTGCTATAGAATAAAAGTCTCCAGCTAAATATTCTGAATCAGCTAATCTCTCGTCTAATTCACTATAAATTCTAGTGCAAACTTTAAAGTATCTTTCTTCTCCAAATTTACTTTTACCTGGATTGTAATGATGAAACTGGTGGTGCTGGCCGAGCATGGGTCCTATATATGCCATCTGAGCCATTAACCATTGGTTAACAATTGTTTTTTTTCCATGATGATCATAAAATTTTCCACTCTGCTCTCCTAGGTAAGTTAGGATGGCTCCAGATTCAAAGATACTAACATTGTTCTTGTGGTCCTTAATTACTGGTATTTTGCTAAATGGACTTATTTTTTTAAATTCAGGTTTAAATTGTTCTTCCTTAGATAGATCAATTAAAGTTACTTTGTAATCATATTTTATTTCTTCAAGCATAATAGAAATTTTTTTTCCATTAGGGGTATTAGCGGTAAAGAGTTCAATCATTCATTTTTTAGGCCTAGCCTACCATGAATACTTTTTGATCCTGTAGTAAACTCAAACCTATAGGTTTCGTTAGGCTTGGCTCGTTTAAAACAAGCCCTAGCTGCTAAAGCTGCCTCATGAAAACCTGATAAGATAAGTTTTAATTTTCCTGGATAAGTACAGATATCTCCTATAGCAAAAATACCTTCTCTGTTTGTTTGAAAAGTTTCGGTATTAACTGGAATAGTCTTCTTGTCGATATTTAAACCCCAGTCAGCAATTGGTCCAAGCTTCATAATAAGACCAAAGAAACTTAAAATATAATTAGTCTTGATTTTTTCTAGTTTTCCATCCTCGTGTTCAATTTGAATTCCTGTCATAACACTTTCGCCTTCAATAGACTTTAAATTATAAGGTGTTTTTATTAATATTTTACCCTCTTTTTCTTTTTGTTTAATTTCATTTAAAGTGTGTGTAGCTCCTCTAAATTCAGTTCTTCTATGAATCAAAGTAATTTCATTTAATTTTGAAAGTTCTAAGGCCCAGTCTAATGCTGAATCACCTCCACCAAAAATTGATATTTTTTTATTTTGAAATAGATTTTTATTAGTTACAGAATAAAAAATTTGGTTATTTTCAAATTTTTCAGCTTCTTTTAGAGCAAGTTTTCTTGGTTCAAACGACCCTACACCTCCTGCAATAATAACGTTGGGTGCTGAAAAAATGTTTCCTTTATTTGTTGTTAAAACCCATAGGTTATTTACTTGTTTTATTTCTTCCACTCTTTGACCGAAATGAAAACCAGCTTTGAAAGGTTCTATTTGTTTTAAAAGATTGTTTGTTAATTCCTCACCCGTGCACTCTGGTACAGCTGGAATGTCATAAATAGGTTTGTCTGGATAAAGTTCTATACATTGTCCACCAGCGCGATCTAGATTATCTACGACTTCACATTTTAATCCTATGATTCCAAGTTGATGTACAGCGAACAGGCCTGTTGGGCCGGCTCCAATTATAATTGCATCTGTTTTTATCATCTAAGCTTGCTTAATAGGCGTTGTTACTTCTAGGCCATCTAGATCGTCTGACACAATAATTTGACAACTTAATCTACTATTTTTTTTAGGTTCATATGCCATGTCAAGCATATCTTGCTCTGCATCATGAATTTTTTCTATTTTAGTTAGCCAATTTTCTGAGACATAAACGTGGCAAGTAGCACAAGCCATTGAACCACCGCAGTCAGCGTCTATTCCTTCAATATTATTTTGTAAGGCCCCTTCCATAACAGAAAGGCCGGTTGGAACCTCAACCGTGTTCTTTTTACTTTTATGTGAAATATAAGTAATTTTTGGCATTAGATTTAATATAGGTATTAAAAATGATAGGACAAGGGTTTAAAGTTTCACACTTTTAACGATCTAGATCCATTTAATCGCTAAATTGTTAATTAATAACAACGATATTTTTGTTAGATTTTTCATTTTTTATGATGTTAATTAAAGTTTATAGAAATTAAAAATAGAGAGTTCATTTGTCTAAATATAAAGAAATTTATAATTCATCCATTAAAAATAAAGAAGATTTTTGGAAAAAAGTTTCGGAAGATATTTTTTGGTATGAAAAGCCAACAAGAATTTTAAATACTGATAACCCCCCTTTTTATAAATGGTTTGAAGATGGCGTAACAAACACTTGTTATAATGCGCTTGATATTCACATAAATGAAGGCCGCGGGGAAAAAATAGCAATCATCTATGATAGTCCTATTACAGATACACAAAAAAAAATAACTTATAGTGAGCTACGAGATAAAGTTGCTTTGTTTGCTGGTGCGCTAAAAAAACAAGGTGTTGGCAAAAAGGACAGAGTTATTATTTATATGCCTATGATACCTGAGGCTGTAATCGCTATGTTAGCTTGTGGAAGAATTGGTGCGGTGCATTCAGTTGTTTTTGGAGGATTTGCTGCAAATGAACTTGCTAGTAGAATAGATGACTCTAAAGCAAAATTAATTGTATCTGCGTCTTGTGGTTATGAGCCAGGTAGAACAGTAGAATATAAACCACTTTTAAATAAAGCAATAGAATTAGCAAAACACAAGCCAAGCAAATGTATTGTTTATCAAAGAGAAAAATTTAAAGCAGAACTTGATAGTGCCATGGATATTTCTTGGGAAGATTCATTAAAAGATGTGGAGCCAGCAGGTTGTGAAAAAATGAAGGGTAGCGACTATGCTTACATTCTTTATACTTCGGGTACTACTGGTTTGCCGAAAGGAATTGTTAGAGATATTGCTGGTCACATAGTTGCTTTAAAATGGACGATGAAAAATATTTATAATATTAACCAAGATGACGTGTGGTGGTCAGCAAGTGACATTGGTTGGATTGTGGGACATTCTTATATTGTGTATGCACCATTGTTCTACGGATGTACTACAGTTCTATTTGAGGGTAAGCCTGTTGGAACTCCTGATGCTGGAGTTTTTTGGAGAGTTATTTCTGAACATAAAGTGAAATCTCTTTTTACAGCACCTACAGCTATAAGAGCTATTAAAAAAGAAGATCCTAATGGAGAATTTTTTAAAAAATATGACTTAAGTAAATTTGAAAAATTATTTCTTGCAGGAGAAAGAGCTGATCCAGATACAATTAAATGGTTTGAAAAACTTTCAAACTCTCCAGTTATCGATCATTGGTGGCAAACTGAAACAAGCTGGGCAATAACAGCTGACTGTACGGGGATAGAGTCTTTTCCAGTCAAATATGGCTCTGCTTTCAAACCTGTGCCTGGCTATGATGTAAAGGTATTAAATTCTGAAAGAAAAGAAGTTAAGCCAGGTGTGATGGGTGATATTGTTATTAAACTTCCTTTACCTCCTGGAACATTCCCTACTCTTTGGGAGGCAGACGAAAGATATAAAATAAATTACATGTCAACTTATCCTGGTTACTATCAAACCTATGACGCGGGACATATCGATGAAGATGGATACGTTTGGATTATGTCACGGACAGACGATGTTATTAATGTTGCAGGACATAGATTGTCTACTGGTGCAATAGAAGAGGTGTTAGCTGAACACAAGGATGTAGCTGAATGTGCTGTTCTTGGAATAGCGGATAAACTTAAAGGACAAATACCAATCGGGTTACTTGCGCTGAAAGCAGGTGTTACTAAGGATAAAAAAGAAATTACTGACGAATGTGTGAAAATGGTTAGAGACAAAGTTGGACCAGTTGCAGCTTTTAAAATAGCAATTGTTGTAAAAAGACTTCCCAAAACAAGATCGGGAAAAATTTTGAGAGGAACAGTTAGAAAGATTGCTGATAATGAGCCTTATAAAATGCCTGCTACTATTGACGATCCGATGATTTTAGAAGAGATAAAAGAAGATTTAATTGAAAATAATATATTAAAAATCTAAAGGCTGTCCTGATCCTTCTATGTTAACTTTTCCCTCAGACATTACTATTTTACCATTAATGATTGTTGCAACTGGAAAACCTTTCACAGCAAAATTGTTAAATGGGGTCCAACCACATTTGCTTACAATCATTTCATCTTTAATAGTTTGCTCTTTATTCATATCTACAATTGTTAAATCAGCATCGAAATCTTCTTTAATATAGCCTTTGTTTTTAATGCCAAAAATTTTACAAGGATTTTCACACATTAATTTAATTAACTGTTCTAAACTTAATTTTTCGTTGTTAATATGATTTAACATAATGGGTAGAATAGTCTGTACACCAGGCATACCGGAAGGAGAGGCAGGATATTTTTTCTTCTTATCTTCTTTTGAATGAGGAGCATGATCGGAACCTAAAACATCAACAACAGAATTTCTGACTGCCGTCCATAATCTATCGTAATGTTCTTTGTTTCTAATAGGCGGATTCATTTGAGCAAAAGTTCCTAACTTATTGTAACAATCTGGTGCATATAAAGTTAAGTGTTGAGGCGTTATTTCAAAAGTCACATTTTTTTTATGCATTGCTAAAAAGTCAACTTCATCTTTTGTAGTAACGTGTAATACGTGAATTTGTTTATTATATCGTTCTGCTATTTTAACAACTCTACGGGTAGATGAAATAGCGCACTCTGTGTTCCTCCATTCTGGATGGGAATGAACATCTCCTTCTTTGATAAATCTTTTTCTTAAATTTAATATTTCTTCGTCTTCAGAATGAATAGAAACTATTCTATCGCTTTGAGAAATGACTTTTTCAATGTCAGCTTCCTTGTCGACCAATAATTTACCAGTTGAAGAACCAGCGAAAAGTTTAACACCACAACAGCCTTTTAAACCTTTTAATTTTGAAAGTTGTTCTACGTTTTCAGGAGTAGCTCCAAAATAAAAAGCATAATTACAATGCATTCTATTTTTCGCTAAATTTAGTTTTTTATCAAATTCAACTAAATTAGAAGTTGGTGGATTAGTGTTAGGCATTTCAAATACTGAGGTAACGCCGCCAAGTACCGCTGCTCTACTACCGCTTTCTAAATCTTCCCTATCTGTTGAACCGGGTTCTCTAAAATGCGTTTGAGTGTCGATTATTCCAGGTAAAACTAATCTATCTGAAGCATCAAATATTCTAGTATTATTTACTTTTACTTTTCCAATTTTTTTAATTTTATTTCCAGCTAATGCAATGTCTGTTTTCTCCAATTTACCATTAACATAGCAAGATCCATTTTTAATAATAAGACTATAATTTTCAGACATGAATACT
>Ga0307986_10002742_pt1 | contig 12519 bp, 11 predicted proteins | sample EllFjometageno82_FD_203170 | JGI IMG/M metagenome (GOLD analysis project Ga0307986, IMG submission 203170) | Marine microbial communities from Ellis Fjord, Antarctic Ocean - #82 | ecosystem: Environmental > Aquatic > Marine > Unclassified | place: Southern Ocean | collected 2014-10-09
TTTTTTAATTCTTCTCTCGCTTATATTATTTTATAAATATCTTTTTACTATAAAAATGATATTACTATTTTTATTACTAATTTTAATAATAGTATTAATTGTTATTATAAGGGATTACCGACACCTTCATAAAGTAAATCCGACTAAAGACATTTTATTTGCAAAAAATCCAGATGAAAAACATTTAAGTCTAATGATCGCGGATGCTTATCCCATAGTTGTTTTAGACAAATTAAACGATAATATTTCTATTAAAGACATTTCAAAAATTATTCCCAAAACTGTGGTTAAATACTCATACAAATCAAAACCCGGGGATAAAACTATCTATCTCAAAGATTTAGAAAAAAATATAGACGATATGCTTCTTTTAAAGGATACTAAAATTGTCAAGGATTTAAAAATAGACAAAATAGTATACAATATTATAAATCTATTCAATCGACCACTAACTTATTACCCAAAAACAAATATCTATAGTCATATTGTTTCAAAAGATACAAGAATACCTCTTAGAAAGAATACAAATGATACCAATGTAATAATTGTTATGAATGGTAATATACGGATTTTCATGGTTTCACCTCTCTATCAGAAGAATATGTATGAATCCAATAATACAAGTCCTATTAATATGTGGGATCCTGATATGAAAAAATATCCATTATATAAATCTGTTAAAATATCAAGTGATAATATCTACGAAAAAGAATTTATTTATATTCCACCTAATTGGTGGTATGCTATTCTAGCCCCGGTAAATTCGTTTATGATACAGATTCAGAGAGATAATATTATGTCTAGTATTAAAAATTAAGTAAATTGAATCTATTTATAATATTCTTTATCAATCTAATGTCTTTATCGGTGAAAATAAATAACATTCTAGCAGAAGTAAAGAAGGACACCCTTGAAAATTTGACTACTGGAATATACTCTTTCCTTGTAAATGAAATGTCGATAGATATTAAATCAGAAGAGTATTTCAGAAATTTTATTCACAATGAAATGAATCCCGTGCCCGAAAAATTATATAAATCTAAGATATTCCAAAAAGTTCTCCTAGAACAGAATGTAACACTATTAAATCACATAGCTGATTTTAAAGGGATGGATACAGATAATAGAACACGATTTATTAATAAATATAACTGTATAGATTATTGTTTAGTGGAATCTACTGCAAAAGATTCAATCGAACGCCAAGAAAAAGACATTGTAAAATCAAGGATTAAAATTAAATTCTAATACAATAACAATGAAGCGTAAAAGTATTAAATGCAGGAAAACTGTTAAGAAACATCATCGAGTTCCACATCGGAAATCCTATCTCACCATGATGAAGCAACTGAGATCCATGGACGGATTATCCAAACAAGTGTATTTAATTAAATAAATGCGTTTGTTTCCCATACATTTTTTATAAGCATTTATTGATAAGGTAAATACTTTGTCAATATAGGACTAGTACATTTTGGTACTGTCGATCTATATACAGTCCAGGTCTTTTTTAGTTACAGCAATCTAAATATTAAGATAGGCGTATATACATTATGATTTTTTACTTTTCGTGTGAATATTATTTTCACAGGGAGATTTTTTTCTATATTAATATATATATCGATGACTAAAAGAAAAACCACGCGTAGCGTTAGAAAAACCAAGCGTAGCGTTAGAAAAACCAACAGAAAAACCAAGCGTATCGTTAGAAAAACCAGCAGAAAAACCAGCAGACAATCTGCCGGATCTGGAGTAAAAGTAACACCTTCGCCAGGAACGTTGGGAAATATTTTGACGGGAATGACCATTACCATCGCCGCTGTGAAAGCATGGGATGAGTGGATGGGTGATTCTGCCAAGATGAATAAAATTAAAACACAAGGAGACAAAATGACAATTCTGATTGGTCATTTAGTTAATCGTATAGCAGAAACCCTTCAATATGGTATCGAACAATTATCGATACTTGACTCTAAATATGATAAGTTTATGCGCACATCCGATGCCACCGTTCCCGAGATGCGTCGTGAATATAGGGATGTGTTATTGAACTTACCTAATGGAATTAAGAGGGAATATGAAACATTCGTGACAGAATCCATTTACCAATTATTCATCTTATTCAATAATTCACCCAACGAAGTGAAATTCATGAAGAAGTTCCATTTTACCAATGGATTATCAAAGAGTGTAATAGATAATTATAGTTTTAATCCACGGGGATTATCAAGAATAAGAATGTTTGAGTTACTTCAGCATCCATCTTTGATAAATAAAAGTTATGAGGCATTCACACGCGCAGATAGAGGTACCAAACCCACAATACCTAAGAAATATTCTGATTTTTATAACTTTATATACCGGTACATTTTCCCAATACTTGATAAATCGCTTACACGTGGTGCATCGGGATCACGGCAGCGGGGACGGCAGCGCGCACCGCTATCCCGACCCAGACAGTATGACACCCGAACCCGACAGCAGGAACGGAGATCACCGAGACATCTATCCCGACAGCAGGAACGGAGATCACCGAGACATCTATCACGACAGGACGCATTTGCCCGGCACTCTAGGGCCGGTGGTGATACGAGATGGTTCTTAGACGCTAATTACCCTGACGAATCAGACTATGGCTATTCAGACGATGACAATGACAATGACGATGCCGATTGGTGGCGCTAATAGAATATTAAGTGTGTTTAAATTAAGAAATTAATATCTAGATTATTAATAGGTTTTCTAACAGCAATATAAAATATAAATAAAATAATTTATTTTAATGAAAACCGCATTACCACGAATACAGAAAGAGGGAAGCCGAATTGCGGCATCTCAAGGAATATGGGCGCGGGGTAAATTCATTCTAGGATTGACGAATTCCGGGGTAAGACACGTGTATAAAGAATCCATGGGGATACGAGAGAGAGAGAGGGGAGATACGAGAGAGTGTGTAGATAAGGTAAGGTATACTTATGGCGAGAAGTGGGGGGTCCAATCATAAAATAAAGATTTTTTAGTGAGGTCTAAAAAATACATTTTTTACAAAAAACAGTAAAAACTGTTTAATTATTTAAATAATTAAGGATATTAAGATATATTATGTCAAGAAGAGTAATTTATAGGTCCGAATTTATCACCAATAAAAAAGACTATGCAAATCTGTGTAAGTTATACATTATTAAACATAAGTTTGAAACCCAAGAAGACTGTAATAAAATGTGTCCCAAAACAATCATTAAGAAAGCGCATGAATGTCACCAGAATAGATTGTTAGATAAATGTCAACCCATAAAATTAAAAAAGAAGTGTTCTAATTTTTGTGAAGGATGGTACATCTCTGATAATAAATGTGCTTGTGGTGAAAAAAACGTATCCTTAAAAAATGTATCCATAGAATATCAAAATTTTACCATTCTTGACACGAAATACAGCGGGACTATTCATTCTCACTGAATTTTCGAATATACACATTCTATTTGTTTTTCTATTGTTGCTGTCTTATCCAGCAATTTCCCCAATCTAACGTGAATCTTCTTCAATGCAGCAATGTCTCCAATTGCCCGGTGCTCCTGTTCATTCGTGATCTTAAACAGTTTGCACAGATTTGCCTGTCTGTAAGAACACAATCGGGGCAATATCAGTTGTGCCATTTTTACCGTATCCAAATACAATATTTTATGCATAATTCTTGTAGTATTTTCATTCATCATCCTTTTAAACAACGGAAAATCAAAATTATCACCATTGTGTGCCACCAATACCACAGACTCACCCCGTTTTGCATGTGCATTTATGAATGTCTTAATATTATGACACGCTTCTTCAACTGTAACACCTCTCTTCGTCATATCAGTTGTTATCCCCGTAAGTTTATTAATAAACTCAGATACTTCAGTCTTCTTCTGTAATTGAACAAAAGCATTAATACTATCACCACTTTCACTCTCCATAAGAGCATACTCAATTATGTCATCGTGATACAGGTTCAGTCCGGTTGTTTCGAAATCTAGGTAGAATACTTTCATCTTATCTTATTATATTTGTTTAATTTTATTTCAATTTAATTTCAATTTAGATTTAAAGAAGAATCGATATAGTAATAAAATTGAAAAATAATAGAAAATACTTAATAAACTATGAACTTTGAAATGGAAGAGTATATCGAATCTAATAAATCCCACATTTTAAAAGATATTGTTCTGAACAATTCTGTAAATGAGACAATTGTTCTTAACTATTACACCGAATTTATAAACTTAAGTCATGCCCTAGATTCAAACAAGGGATTCACTGACGACCCTACTAAAAAATATATTAAAAAGTTTGTTCTCTCTGATTTTAATTCCCTCTATCTACTATTTCAACAGAAACTTAATGAAATGTATTATGAATTATACAATGAAGATGACATTTATAAAAAAAAACAAGAGCAACTTACGGCACTTCTAAAAATAAAGACATACGAACAAAGGAGCCCTGAATGGTATGAATTTCGTCGTCATATTTTAACTGCGAGTGATTTGGCTACGTCATTCGATAAAGGACACTTTAATAGCAGAAACGACCTTATTATGGGTAAAATGGATCCAAAACCATTCACCAGTAATCCAGCATGTGAGTGGGGTGTAAAATATGAAGACGTAGCCATCCAATTGTATGAACGAAGAAACAAAGCAAAAGTTATTGAATTTGGACTGGTCCCCCATCCCACTATTAAAATCTTTGGTGCTTCTCCCGATGGTATTGTTGCAGACGTATGCGATGATACAGGTAACACTCTACTCACTGCACGAATGCTTGAAATTAAGTGTCCGTGGAAGAGAAAGATTATTCACGGAGAAGTTCCATGGCATTATTGGGCGCAAATTCAGGGACAACTTGATACTTGTGATTTGGATCTATGCGACTTTCTACAAGTCCAAGTATTAGAATATAAATCAAGAAAAGCATATTGGGAAGATACCGAAACAACTGAGAAAGGATCTGTTGTTTCCACATGGGATATTAACCAGGAACACACAGGGTCTCCTAAATATCATTTTGGTGATATTGGATTGTCAAAAGAGGAAGAAGATAAATGGACCGAACAATTCTTCGATGAAGCAAAATATACCATCCACAATATTACACATTGGCATGTCGGAACCTATTCCTGTTATACCGTAAAAAGAGATAAACCATGGTTTAATTCTATTATTCCAGAAATATACCGGTTTCACGAAGACTTGAATGAATGGAAAGAAAAAGGCGTAGAAGAACTTCAGAAATATATCGATTCTAAAAAAAGAAAAAAGAAAGTTACCAATAATGTCCCAGAAGAATTACCAGACAAATTTGTAGTCCCACAAGATATATGTATGATCTAATTAACCTAGAGCTGTTTCTACGCGAATATTGCCAAAAGTACCACTGTTAAATAACCACCCATTTTTTGAATTAGCTGAATCACCATATTCAGTTACTAATCCAACCCTGTCTGGATTGTCATTCGGTAATACATTTCTTGAATCATATGCCGTATTATCCATTAAACATCCATCATCGGTTGATGTAGCTAATTGAACACTGAATCTATCCCATTCGGGACCATGTTTTTTACAGAAATCACTGTTACGACCCAACATATCAAACGGAACTATCCATTTGTTCATATCTGATAATTCAAATACATTATGTTGTTTAACAAAGTCTATGGGATTACTTACTAAACCCGTTTTATCTTGTAAGGGTACCACAATATATTTCTCATTGTATAATTTATCCAATCTATCCATCCAGTTTACATCGAATTGTGATGTATTACTAGCGTATAAATCTTCACTTGTTTTTTTTGACATGTTATTTTCTGATTCAGAACTATTAGCGGGATGTTTTCTTAAATTAAACACAGAGGCATTTGCGACGCTAATATAATTTATTAATACTTCACCATTAATTATTACAAAATCAACTATGAATCTTAATGTAAAATGATCTTTTGTTTCATGCATCATACTATCTACTATATATCTTTTCCCCTGACTATTCTCTTCTACCATTACCAGATTAGAATGTTTTAATGAAAAATATGAACAACATAATTCATTACTTTTTCCTACTATAATATCCATTGCTGATTTTATCTCACTTCTTATCTCAAGTGGAATGGATGGACTTATAAATGATTGTTTTGAACAATCCCCTTTTAATACTACTTTATCATTTTTAGATAAATAGTTAAATACTTGATCTATGAACTGTATCTGATTAATATATCCAGCCTTTTTCCCACAAGCATCACATGATGGATTTTTCGTTGCCGATAACGTTTGACCACTCTTCCCCTTTAACATTTTCGGATTTAAAATATATAATGTCGCTGCTGCAATTATAATTAATGCTATTAATTGTAATTTCATATCTTTACTTTAATAAGTGAAAAAAAAATCATATTTATTCGTATTATTTATTCGTATTATTTATAGATAATAAAACACAGCAAATAGAAGAATTACGGCCCACCACGGAAAATCCATAAATTCTCTCCAATAATATTGCCATGTTAAGTCTTTTACCATATAAGTATCTGAATAATTATATCCACACTTTCTTGAATAATACTTGCGAACACCTACACCAGATATTACGGCCATCTTATAATACCCATTATCCAATGCTATCTCCTCTGCTTTTTCTATCAGTTTCATACCCAATCCCTTATGCTGTGCAGCATCCGTCTTTGATTTATCCCCCACTTTTTTTGTTTTTCCATAGGTATGAACCTCCCGAATTATTGCCGAGTCTTTCAGCACTTCCATTGCAATCCCAGAATACCCATGGTTAAGTGTCAGTCTCAAATGCGCGTGTAGCGTATTCGTATCGCTTATCCAGTGAATATAATATTCTTGACCCGACGTGGTTTCATACTGCACTACTTCCATTCTCAAGTCTTCAAAATTTGTGGCCCTATGCTTGATCTCTCTCCCTCTAATTTCATGACTTATAATCCCCCGTTCTTTTGCCTTTTTATCGATATTCTCCCGTATATTAGGACAATTAAACCCTCCCCTGAATCCATCTTCTTTTTTAGTCGATAGATCCCGGGCAGTTCTAACATTTCTCAACCACAGTGGATTAATAGATTTATAATGAAGTAACACATTCTCCATTTCTTGGGGATTTTCCTCCCAATAAGGCTTGTATTTGCCCTCTTTATACCAGTTATACAATTCACTCCATTCTATAATCATAGTCGGATAGACCTTGGTTTCATCCGGTTTCAATCCTATATCATTTACAACAATATCAAACATCTCCTTGTCCATTTCCGGTGAAGACCCTGGCAAATCTGGCATAAGATGAATTACTATCTTAAATCCATTAGATCTAAGTAGATGAATCGCCTTCTTGGAATGCTCCAACAAATGCCCCCGATTCACCTTTCTCAATACATCGTCATTCGTATGCTGAACCCCTATCTGAACCCGCGTAACACCCAATTCCCTCATAATAACTATCTCCTCCTTTGTTATCATGTCCGGTCTGGTCTCGATAGTCAATCCTATAATCTTCACGGCGGCTGTTTCGTTCCATACTTGCTCTTGTTCAAGAGTCCAACGCTCGCGTTCTAGATGTTCGCCATCCACGAACGTATTTGCTGCATAAAATAGGTCCCGACAAAATTCCCTCTTATATTCCAGGGGATACCCGCTAAATGTTCCACCCAGAATAAACAGTTCTACCTTATCTACTACATGTCCCTGATACCGAAGCGACACGGCCCGGTTCATAAAAGTTTTATATGCGTCAAAATCATTCTGTGCTGCTCTCATCGGTGTAGGCGCCGTGTCGGTATAACTTCTCGGCATATCCACCTTTGCACCCAACTTTATCTTCTGATTAGGACAGTACTTACAATCAAAAGCACAATCATCTGTTACTCTGGTCATAACAGATATGTTGGTCATCCCAGATTGACTTCGCGTTTCCTTTCTGACTGCATATTCTTCCCACTCAACATTACGAGGATACAATAAAGGATGATCCAGATACAACTTGTTTAGGTCGTGGATACTCGGTTGATTTACCTTTCTGCTACGCGACTCCGTTCTTATCTTTTCCAAGAGGTCTGTCTTGGAATCAAATCTCTGGGAAAACAACGCATCCGCTATGTCTTCGATATCTTTCATTTACTCAGTTGGAATCTATTCATTATTTTCTATTAACTTTCAATTTTAATATTTGTATAATATATAAATGTCTTTATTAGAAGGAGAATACGATGAAATTGGTGGATCCAATGCATTTCAAGAGGCACTCAAGGATGCACGAGAAATAAAAGTACAACCTAAAGGTGTAATAGAAAGTCCTGTAACTAACCCTGGATTATTGAGCACTGCTTATCTACCTAGAGGAACCGTAGACGCTGAAGGGAACTTCACCTTATTTGCCGAGGAGGAACGTAAAGAACAAAATAAACAAACAATGGATGCACAACAAAGATTAGCATTGGCTATGGCTTTAAACGACCCCAAATATGGTGACAGACCCGGATTACCTGATGATTTGATTCAAAAAATTGCGACTACAAAAGCCCCTTTTGATCCATCTGAAGAAACACTGAATCGCGTATTCTGGCGACAGAAACCTATAAGCGAAGGATCAGGTTCTGAAAAGCGAGGCGACCCGATACCGAAGATTGTTTATGGTAGGCGTCCGAAATCGCGAAGTGGGATTTATGAGGGAAAGATTGGTCTTCATGACCCTTTACGTACAAGAGATAATGATGCACTATTTCGTAGACAGAAAACTAGCACTGTTGGAACACAAACAAAAGTAAAACTAGATGGTGGTAAAAAAAGAAAGACATTACGTAAAAAGAAAAGAAAGAATAGAACGAATACAAAGAATAGAACGAAAAGAAAGAAAAGACTTTCCCTTTATAAGATATTAAAAAGTATTAGAAATTCTAAAAGAGGCGGTGGTAGCAAGAAAAAAAACCAAGGTAAAAAGAGTAAAAATAAAAAGGGTAAAAAGAAACCGGAAATTAAAGATATGATTGAACAGAAAAAATACAATGTTAATATTACCTATCTTTTTATGCTAAAAGCCGATTGGTGCGGACATTGCCAAAGCACTGCCCCTATATTTAATTCAGCAATGAAAAGTATTAACAAAAACCCAATGGTTAAAATGGGTTCATTAGAATGTTCTAATTTACCCGAAAGTTCGCGCATAAAAAAAGAACTAATTCAAGGATTTCCCACTTTCTTAAGAGTTCGTAACGGTCGTGAACAAATTATTAGTCCTGACCGAAGTCATCAAGGATTTTTAAAAGCACTATTAAATACCGCTGATATCTAATTTTTCATCTTCTTCTTCTGAATCTGTTTCCTCTTCTGAACTTGATTCTGGATCCTTCGTCGTGTCTTTCTTCGAGTCCTTTAAATCTTTTAGTTCCTTCTTCCATTCTGGTTGCCCGAATGCAAATACTGAATCGAAATCCTCATTGCTAAGTTTTGTTTCTCCTGTAGTTCTTACTCCTGACAATACTGTTGTAATTTCTTTCTCTTTCTCCAATCGTTTTACACCGTATTCATCATACACCCATATAACATCACACCGCTTATCCTGATAATCCCTTAGATTTACCAATACTATGTCATCTTTATTACAAAACATCCGCATACGTTTTAACTTTTTACACACTACACCAACCCGTTCCTTACCATCCGAACACATAAGATCCACAATAGGAGGCGACCCACCTTGATATTTTACGATTCTGGCATATACCTGTCCCTCCTCTTTTTTGGTAATAAAATCCCTATTCGCTTGCTCTTGAACCCTCTTATTAGATAATTTCTTGCTTTTGTTTCCTCCTGTCTTATTTTTAACCATAACTATATTAATATTTTTAGAAAAATATTTTTTCAATTTTATTTCGCTATTATTATAAATGCAATACATTACCCTCATGATTATAGCACTACTATTATATTGTAGTTGTAGTATTGGTCATATCTTTAATGATAAGGTTGAAACATTTGATATAAATTCATTAGAACCGAAACATCTTAATATAGTTAGGAAAAAAAACCATTCAATATTTCAGGGACAATTAGACAAGGAAATTAAACAATATTTTGATACGGGGTTAGAAGTAGAAGACGATGATGACGATGATGACGATGACGATGAATTTGATTATAATAAATCTATCATTCCAAACAAAAATATCCCAATCTTTAACGGTATCCCCTTCTATGGATCCGGTCCAGCCCAAAAATTAGAACTAGGTATTCCTGCCTTAAACAAGGGGGGTTTAGTAAAATACAAACGTAAAAAATACCTAAACCCTTACAATTTTAGAAATTACAAAAAAACATACCCTCCCAGAAAATCATGGTCCATTCCTTCAAAACCCGAGTATAATAAATCTATCATTCCAAACAAAAATATCCCAATCTTTAACGGTAACCCCTTCTATGGATCCGGTCCAGCCCAAAAATTAGAACTAGGTATTCCTGCCTTAAACAAGGGGGGTTTAGTAAAATACAAACGTAAAAAATACCTAAACCCTTACAATTTTAGAAATTACAAAAAAACATACCCTCCCAGAAAATCATGGTCCATTCCTTCAAAACCCGAGTATAATAAATTATATTTTTAAATTTTTATATATTATTCTATATAAAAATGACGGTTGGACAACAAAAATACGGGGGAAGCAATGTATTAACTGGAGTATCGAGTATAAGTGTCGATGAGATAAAATTGCTATCACAAGGTAATATGAGTGGTACTGATAATAAAGAATCTTGTAGTGTTGCTACAACTGTCAGTCCCGGAAATATAACATTATCGGGAACACAGACAATTGATTCTATATCAGTAGCAGTGAATGATAGAGTTTTAGTAAAAGACCAAACTGATTCAATTCAAAATGGAATTTATATATGTAACACAGGAAACTGGACAAGATCTGATGATATGGCCATTAGTTCTAGAGCATCCTGTAATTTTGTATTTATAGAAAAAGGAACTTTAAATAAAGATAAAGGATTTTTATGTACATCAAATAAAGGTGATGGTGTCACGACCCATACAACAAATAGTAGGATTGTTGGGGATGGTGATTTAGTTGGCACCAGTAAACTTACATTTATGGAATTTACTGATGCAGGTGGGAGTAACATGAATAATAATTATCTGTTAACTGCTACAGGTAGTAGTTCTGACATTAATGGCGAGGCGAACCTGATGTTCGATGGTTCAATACTTACGTGTAATGCTAAAGCAGCAATAACTGGACAATCAATTACTTTAACACAACATGAGTCTTACGATGTTTTAAAAGTAGCAGGAGGGACTGTTACAGAATTTAATGGGACATCGACACATGATAAAATAACGTCATTACATGTAAGTCCGCCGACCATCACAAACAACGCTACAGCATTAGTAACCAATGCTGCTACTGTATATATTTCAGGGGCACCAGCAGCAACAGGAGCAAATAATTATGCTTTATGGGTTGCAGCAGGAAATACAAAGTTTGGTGGGGATATAACCATCACTGGTGATTTGACTGTTAATGGAACAAACACCTACGTTAATACTGCCACTTTAACTGTTGAGGACGCATTAATAAAATTAGCAAATAATAATACTGCATCAGACACGGTGGATATTGGTATATATGGATTGTATAAGAAGAACGGAAGTAATTCATATTCTGGTTTATTTAGAGACGCAGATGACGGAAAATGGAAATTGTTTAAAGATCTACAAACCGAACCTAATGCAACTGTAAGTACTGGTGGTACAGGATATCTTACCGGTACCCTTGTTGCTAATCTAGAACTTACATCAAGTCAAGATGCGGATGATTTAACTATAGCATTAACTGGAGCTTATGATTCTAGTTTGGTATTAAGTTCCACTGGTACAGGGGCAGATGCTTTACAAGTAACAGCATCTGTTGGTGGTATGCAAATTAAATCAAACAGTTTATTGGCTTTATCTACAACAGCAAATAATGCTAATATTACATTAACACCACATGGAGATGGTATTATACAATTATTATCTGCTACGACAATAATAGGGGGGGGTAATGCCCCAGTAATATTAACTTCAAATGGACCACAAGATTTAACTTTATCTACTAATATAGGAACAAATTCGGGAACTATTACCATATCAAATGGTGTAAATGGTGATATTACATTGGCCCCAAATGGAACTGGAAAGGTTAATGTTTCTACTGGCAATATAACTATTGGCGGAGATGATGTAACTGATAGCGTAATTACAAGATCGGCTCGTACTGGTACTAACGCTGGTAGTAAATTACTTCTCAAAGCTGGTAATGCTGTCGGGGCAAATCAAGCAGGCGGTGATATTAAAATATATGGTGGTGCCGGGACAGGAACTGGTATTGGTGGGAGTATTAAATTTTATTCCCATGTTGCTGCTGGATCATCGAGCACACTTACCACACCAGCTGAAGTGGTTAGTATAGATGGTGCTGGT
>Ga0307986_10002746_pt1 | contig 12511 bp, 14 predicted proteins | sample EllFjometageno82_FD_203170 | JGI IMG/M metagenome (GOLD analysis project Ga0307986, IMG submission 203170) | Marine microbial communities from Ellis Fjord, Antarctic Ocean - #82 | ecosystem: Environmental > Aquatic > Marine > Unclassified | place: Southern Ocean | collected 2014-10-09
ATCGATCTCAGCTGCTTGTTCATCAACATGAAAGATAGGTGATCTACCATTAAACTGCTTCCATAATGTATTCTTATGAGATAGCTTCTTCATATCTTCAGGGTATAGCTCTTTATACCTTTCGAAGTTAGGAGTTTTAATGACAAGGTTATAGTTGTTCATGTCATTCTCATCATGGAACTGATATGACTTAGGGCCTAGCTTAGTGATCTCATGCTCATAGAAATCTAAAACCATATGTTCTACATAGACCACGCCAGGATCTTTTAATACATCAGGGTATCTTCTTCGGACGGTAGAGTTTGATAGAACTTCACACACATGATTAGGATTACTTTTAACTTCTGTAATAACTTCATATAGGTTTTTAATAAGACCAGGCTCACCACCAAGTAAGTTGATTCTGCACTTATAGTTTCTTAGGTAATGCAGGGTACTCTTCAAGAACTCCATGTCAACTGTTAGGTTGCGTTGTTCTAGAGTATAGCTTGTGCAGTAATGACAGTCCTTGTTACATGACATGGTTAGAAAGAAATCTATTGCCAGGTAATTAGTCTGTATGTCTTCCAGTGTTCTCATATTGTTCAATCATATTAAAAAAGAATTTATTAAAAGCAATTAATAGTTTTTCTTTAGGGTTTTCATTAAAAGATTTAAAAGAAATCTCATATGCATATCCAGGGGTCTGATATATTTTCTCTATTATATAATCGTATATATCTTCTGTAGGTTCAATTAAATTTTTATCAATTGATACATCACCTACCATTACTTTCATACTTTTATATAATTCAGTCAAATTATCATCGGGTATTTCACTCATATTATCAAATTCGTCAACGAGAATTATTCTGCCGTTTATAATTTCTATCATATTAATATCATAATTGTATTGGCCACGTTTTTTATTTCATCATCTGTTAGGTAAGGATTCATTGGCAATGATAATATTGTGTCAGCTATTTGTTTAGTATTAACACAATCATCCTTACGGTGTTGTATATACTTATACATCTCATTTTCAGACAAAGGTGTACCGTAGTGAATAGAGGCATTCAATTGATTCTTAACCACATCTCTTGTTTCTTTATCTTCAAACCTTACGACATACTTATGGTAGTTATGATTAAGATCAGAAGAAGGCTCTTGTATTGTTACAGGCAGATCTCTTAATATTTCATCATACTTCTTTGCTATGGCTTGACGTTTAGCTTGCCACACATCAATCTTCTTCAATCTAAAGTCGATGAACATAGCATTAGCTAGAAGCATCTTGGAGTTGTATCCTAGTACTTCATGATCACCATGCTTCCTCAACTTCCTGAATAGATCAGCCATTTCCTTATCATCTGTTAGTATCATGCCCCCACCGGCAATGCCAGCGACTACCTTGTTAGCATTGAAGCTCAAGGTACTAACATCACCTATGGTTCCTGCATTAGTTCCGTCTAAGCTAGAACCTAAGGCTTGGCACGCATCTTCAATAAACGCAATACCATTCTCTTTACAGAACGCAAGGATCTCAGTTGTATCTGATATACTTCCAAATAGGAAGGGATAGATGATTGCTTTAGTTTTATCGCTAACCATTCTTTTAATACTATCTAGGGATATATGATAGGTGTCTAGATCCACATCACAGAAGACAGGAGTTGCTCCCGCCATTGATATACAAGATGCTGAGGAGATCCAAGAGAAGTTAGTCGCCAGTACTTCATCGCCAGGTTTAATACCTAATCCTAATAAAGCGAAGTGTAAAGCATCTGTTCCACTTCCGCATGCAACAGCATACTTACGGCTAACTAACTTAACAACGCTCTTCTCAAGGAACTCAATGTTACGTTCCTGCTCTTGTTGCATTACCTTATCAAAGAGAGTTATGTACTCTTCCTTGTTCTCTAAATATTCTCTATCCCAACCTGTCATATAAGTACTCCGCTAATTTCACTTGGCCTGCCGCATTAGGATGATTGTCTATTTCTGATATAACCCATGGTTTTTCATCCCGGTCGTACTCCCCAAACACTTCACGATTTAACGCCTTACCACCGAGTCTGTCTGTCAGTGGCCATCCTATAAATTTAGATGTATCTATCACTTTATCATATTCCAATATCATCTTTAAAATAGCGCTTTCATCTGCATAACGATCACCGGTATATAGTACACCATCACCAATATACCTACCGCCAATACCACCACCTAAATAGTTTTCATAAAAATCTATCATTTGAGTTTGTGCGTACGGTATATTATATCTATTACACAAAATATCAAGAGCTGAGTAGTATCTCAAACTTTTGTTTACCCAGTACAATATATCACCCTTTGAATCTACTCTATCATCCCACCAGCATCCTTTGATCTGATAATCGCGTCTTTGGCACTGAGACCATGCTGCGATGACTAATCCTATTTCAGATTTATCCGGCATCATTATAATATGATCTTGTAATGAAGAGTATATAAATTCATTTCCTTTACCACAATGAGCTAAATTAATTAGTTTCATGCCTAACTTTTCTGCCAATAGCTCAGGCCACTTCGGCCATGAACAATCCATGTCAGGATGGCCTGAAGAACTAAAATTTTCATCAGTAAAACTATCACCACTAACTATTAAGTATTTCATACAAATCCTTTTGGGTCCTTTCCTGCACCATCAGACTTTACGTTTGTATTCTTCATACAAAACGTCTTACAGTTTCTTGGAGCATTTTCTGGGTCATTGAATAATCCATCATAAAAATTCTGCCATACATCAGATAAAAATACATTTCTAATATCTTCTGGTGTTTTAAGATTATCTATATGGAAGCGTTCTTCATAAAAACCACGCTTCCTTAAAGAGTCTACCCATTGATCCTTTTCGCAGCATGGAATAAAGTATCCCATACTGTTGAACATAATTGGTTTTCTTAACTTAGTACTTAAACAATCTGGATCAATTTCTACTTTCCGTTTTACGGGGGCAGATGTTTTAATTATTATGTTGCTATGTTTTTTATCGTTATCATTTAATTTTCGTCTGGGTTGTGTATGGTGTTTTTCGTCTGGCTTATATATAGTCATATCTACACCAGTACCTGTTCCACCAAAGTCTGTTGTACTGTCATCAATCCATCTAGTGCTATGCATCTCCATAAATTTTATATCGTATTGAGCAGCTAGAAGGTTTGCTTCTTGAATGTCATTCTGGTTATACTTAAATACAATATACTGCCAAGCAATATTAGCGCCAAGGGATTTACCAAGCTGCATCATCTCCCAAACTTGTTCACCGTTCTGTTTAATTCTATACTTATGTGAATCTTCTGGCAGACCATCTAGTGCAAATGTCCAACTCCATCTCTTTTCACCTTGGCATAGAGTAAATACTTTAGTCCACCACGTCTTAGATTTACCACTGCCATTAGTGTGGAAGATCATCTTCTTGTTCTTACCCTTCATATATTCTAACGTTTTTATAAAGTCAGGGTGATATATTGGGTCAGATAGATTACCGCAGAAATCGTAATTCTTAAATGTATCAAGAATTACTTTATATGATTCAAATCGAATGTTGTATCTATCAGGCCAACCCATTTCCGTCGATTTCATATCATGCCGCATCATACAACCACCGCATTGCAGTCTACATGCTATGCCAGCTTCAAAGTTAAGGTGAGTGTGCCCGTTTAGTATCCAGTCTATATCTACCATTATCTATTTCCTGATTTTCTTAAGTATCTTAATGGGCAAAGGATATAATTCATCGCCAAACGCCCAATTCCTTTCATAACACCAGAAACATCTTCCACATATATATTTAAAATTACCAGTTCCTCTAGCAGACCCAACACATGAACGAGTTAGTGGGTAAATCTGTTTAAGTAAAAATTCACTTTGAAAAAACACATCAGCGATGAACTTCTTATCAACATTGATAAACGGCTGGTATATAGTACCACGCATTGTTGGCCAATTATCTTCATGATTACGTCTAGGCTCAGCTGTATCATTAAATCCTAACTTTATCATTTCTTCCACGGGAGGATTACTTGACATGCCGTCTATACGCAAAGGATAATCATATTCCTTCATTAGTTCATCTGTGATATTATCTATTTGAATTACTTTAGACATACCAATTGTAGTCATGTCTTTATATCTTTCCATGTTAGCAATAGCCCAATCAGCTTTGATCCACGACTTTGGATCCCTATCGTTGAATTCAAATACATGAATATCTTTCAAATTGGTATCAGGGAACTTCATCTGCATTAATTCTACAATCAGTATAGCGGCATCTGCATCTTTAGGCGCGTTAACGTCACGACACGTATAGGGTATCCATTCTACTTGTGGAAAATGCTTACAACACAAGTAAAGAGTTGCTGCTGAGTCACATCCTCCTGATACGGATACTACAACACGCTGAGGTAGACCATCTTCCCTGAGTTTGACGCCATAAATATTTTCCTCATAGTACGTTGGATATTGATGCAGTTTTGTAGCAAGCTGTTCTAAATCAAAGAAATCTAACTCGATATTATCATATGTTATTTTCATTATGTGTTCCTAGTATTACGCCAAGTCTGTAGTTCAGTAGTAACATTAAAGTATTCTTCGTTTTTAATTTTAGTAACAGTATTCTCTTTACTAGGTTTAGGGAAGTTTGCGTATAATTCTTTCATGTTGTCTTTGATATTTCTCGACTTAGGATCAAATCCTCTATTAGTTTTAATCAACAATAGAGTAAACCCTTCATCCTTTGCCATCTGTTTAGCAATCTCGATCTCGTGCTCGTTATAACCAAAGATAATAAACTGCCATACGATCGCTACACCCATAGATTTACCAAGTCGCATAGTCTCCCAGACCTCTTTGAAGTTAGAACCAATGCGATATAGTTCGCTCTTCTCATCTATTCCATCTACACCAAAGTACCAGGCGTTCTCATTCATACCATAAGTAAATGCTTCTTCCCACCATTCTCTCGTGTGTGTCTTCTTTAATGATTGTCCACAAGTAGCTATACGAACACCTCTTCCAGATCCGTCTAGTTCCTTTAAGAATGATAGAAAGTTAGGGTTGTATATTGGATCTGATATCTGGCCGCAGAATGTAATACAGTGTTGATAGTAGTCTATGATCTTTTTAAAGTCTTTTGTCTCAAGATCATACGCTCTCTTGATTCTAGGCGCGCCTTCCTTCTTCTGTCTAAGACATTGTGGACATTTTAGAATACAGCGGTGGGATGAATCTATATTGGGCGATCCCCATACCTCATTATGTGCATACCAATCAGATACTCTTTGGCCGTCTTCAAGTTTAGTGAATCTCATATTACATTCTTCTGGTATAGGTTATTATCTTTTTTGAGGTTACCACATTTGTATTGACAATGCTTCATGGCTCTTTCAGGATTATTGAGTAATGTATCAAAGAAGTGATCCCATTCATCTGATGTGTATATATCATTTAATGAATCGACGTTCCTAACTCTAAGATGGTCGTCCTTCATTCCAAAGTATTCAACACCATAATCATTCTTCGGATCATCTAACCAACAACAAGGAAGCATGAAGCCATCTGAGGTATATGCAGCTGGCTTATGGTATGCCTTAGGTTCAAACGTAAGACATCTTGGTTTAATTTCAACTTTAAAATCATCAATGAGTGGTATCTTCTCTTGATCTTCTTTCTGTTTATTCATTGCTGCTTCCGATGAGCTCATAATCAATTATCTCTTTTGGTACATGATATTCTTCTAGTTCTGGGAATACATCAAACACATTCATATCCCACTTGGTCCCTTTATAGTACTTATCATTCATAATTAAATAATCTATTGTATCTTGGTAATCATATCCACCATTATCTTCCATCAATACATTTTGAATATCAGGAAAGTTTTTATACTTTTCAATAAGATCTTTCTTTATAGCTTCTGGTAATACATTAGCACATAACTTTTTAGGGCCTCTGATATTTGACCAATTAATCTGATCGAACATTTCCTTATTATCATCAAACCATTCTATCAACTCGTAAAATCTGAGCACAGATAGAAATGATATAGTACCATTGATGTTTATACTTACGTTGGGATATTTTTTAACTGCTTTCATGTTATTAACAATATCTTTCCAACTAGACCTACGCCTTATATATTCATCTGCTTTACCAATACCATCAAGTGATACTGTAAATTCAAATAGTTTAAATTCTGGAATTAATTTTGATATTTTTATTCTTTCAAATTCTAATACAGACATGTTGGTCTGATACTTAACCATTATATTCTTAGCTTCACCAGTTGCAATTATTTGTTCTAGCAAATTGTAAAACTTCTTCATTACTAAAGGTTCACCACCTATCAGTTTTAGATTATAGATGTATGGAGCAATCTCAGCTATTTGGTCTACTGCAGAATCTAGCGTAATTTTACCCATCTGCAGAGGCTTCTTCTTTGATCCAACACTGAATATAGATTCATCAGTCAGCTCATTTGAATTTATTGATTTTAACCTAGTGGTTGAATCAAATGGCTGGCACATGTAACAATCGAGGTTACATTGATTACCAAATGCCTTTATCTGTACTTCTAACAACCGTTGATCAAACTTTACCTCATCAGTTGCTATGAATCTTTCCACAGTGTCGTGTAGTCGAGGCCAAAGATGAGTATCATTCGATTGAATCTTCATAGAAAATTGACGTCTAGATCTACCATAATCTTTTTCTTGTTTAAAGCACGCCCTACATACTTGTTTAGATAACTTGAGATCGGAATTAGGATCAGTCATCTCTCTACGTAGTTCATTTAACTCTGGGTTGTTTAGGAAATATTCTTGCATCGATACTTTATCGATATATTCGCCATTAGAGGCTTCTTCTGTTGCCCAACTACATGGTCTAAACTCTCCACGAGTATTAGTATATACCATCTGAAATGGTGCTGCACAGAACCATATATCTTCATTCTTTATCTGTTCTTCTAGTATACCAATCTTTTTGATATTACCGAACCATTTACTTGTGTCAACTTTACCGCCACCGATAAATTTATCACCAGGGCCACCTTTAGTTATATGGGATGGTATGTTGTTATCTTTAAATGTTGTCATATAAGTACTCTGCAATTTTTGTATGGCCTTCAGCATTTGGGTGATTATCTAAATCTGAAAGCATATATTGATAATCAACTATGCCATCATCATCATGCGTATTGATTACGCCGGTCTGTATATTAAAGCCGCCTAGTTTATCTTCAGTTGGCCAGCCTATAAAGGTACTATCTATATCATTAAGAAAGGGGCTATCATATATAGTTTGTATTAATGAGAGCTCTAATGTATTATCGCTATTAATTAATCTATCTAAATACTGATCTGATATAGAATTTCTAAATAAAGGTAACATTTGGAATTGAATAATATTAATATCCCTAGCCTTACAGATCTCTTGAAGGCTGTAGAATAATATAATACTCTCTTGTACCCGATAAGCTACATCACCATAATATTTTGTGCTTTTGCTATAAAGTTCATTTCTCGGTGGCGATAGAAACTGCCATACGTCTCTTACTTTAATATCTTTACGTTGAGCTTGAGTCCATGCTGGTATTACTAATCCTATATCGTCTGGATCCATTGATTGTATTTGATGCAGCAGTGAAGAATATATATATTCATTACCTGCGCCATGCTCTCCGAGGTTGATATAATCCATATCTAGTTTTTCTGCCAATAGCTCAGGCCACTTCGGCCATGAACAATCCATGTCAGGATGGTGTATTGTCGTAAAATTTTCATCAGTCCAACTACAACCACTAGCTATTAATACCTTTCTCATTGCCCTATTGCACCAATCAATACATTCATATTATCTCTATTACGATCATCGCCGATATCAAAAGTCTCACGATTCCAATACACCATACCGCCATCTTTAATACTCTTATCCCTCAAATAGTCCACACCGATGCCCAGACGTTGACACTCTTTAATCAACCGCGGAGCAGGGTCAAAATAATTCTTTGTGTATACATACGTCTCGAATATACCCAATAAGTTGTGTACCGGAACTATAATGTTATTCAATTCAGGATTGATATAATCATCGTCATAAGCAATAATGCCATGATCGGGGTAGTTGTGTATTACTTTCTCAATCTCTTTATAATAAATTTCGTTCGTGCCAAGAAATAAATGTTTAAATTGGATGTCTTGTTTAGGTTGTTTGTAGTACTGGAATCCGATTACTTTCTTAAAGTCATCACCTACACCATCAGGATATACATCATAATCACATAAGTCGTACACACTCTTGGGATTAAAGTATTCAAGAGCAAGGGGATATTCTACCGGATGGTTCGAGTTATAAACTGAGATTAATCTTTCGCTGAATAATAGATTGAGAGTAAACACTTCATCTAACGAATAAGATTTCAAATCTTTGTATGCGAGCGTAATCATGCTTCTGCCCATGATGAGTGTAGTATCATTATTGGTTGGAATAAATTCATCGGCGAAGATTACGTTCTGAATTGACGTGTATTGTTCATTAATAGCATCAATGTAATCTTGATCTTTGAAGTGTTTATTACATACGATAACCAATTGAGCTGGGATACTGATGGAGTTAAGGTACTGACAGTGTTCATAACTGTAGCGTAATAGGCCATCGCCAGGTTTGGATGTACATACAATATTAATCATGGATGGCAATCTTTCGTCGTATTTTTCTTGCGTCATATTATCATATTCTTCAAGTTCAGGATATACGTCGTATACATTTGTGTGATATAGCGAGTCGGTTGCCTTGATATATTCTATTGCTTTATTATATTCAACTGGGTCGCCTTGTAGTTTTAGTGCTGAAGTTATAACATCGTAGTCTTTAAATCTTATTATTAGTTCGTCCTTTATTTTCCGCGGAAGATGTCTGACGTGTAATTCTTTAGGATTTTCAACTATGAATAATTTCTGGTCAATACCCTCCGTGGTACTCCACTCAAACAATTCATCAAGACGCAGCACACTTAATAGCGATACAGTAGTAAAGATACCGGTATATTCGCTAACTTTTCTTATTTCCTTAACGTTACTTTCAATAGTGGCCCAATCAGATCGTCGTCTTATATAGTCGTTGTATACACCTATACCTTCGAGTGATACGTTTGTCCCCAGTCCTTTGAATTTAGGCGCATATTCCAGTATGTTGTATTTGGTTGTACCAAGTATAGTTAAATTGCTGTTCATTGCAAGTTGAATATGTTCTGCGTGGCCATTGTCGATTAAGAAGTCTAAAAATTCGAACTGTTTCTTCATGACTAACGGTTCACCGCCTTGAATTAAAAAGTTCTGGATATAAGGTGCTAATTCTTTAATTTCGTCAATAGTGTCAATCGATTTCAATTTAGTCTGTTCTTTGTTAGAATCGCCAAATTGTATATATTGATTGAAATCTATTTTTTTATTACTAGCCTGGCGAGTTGTACTATTTTGTGGGTGACACATGTAACAGTCCAAATTGCATTGATTACCAAACACCCTGGTTTGTAGAGTAATAACTCTTTCTTTAAGATTAAATTTTCCAGTTTCTATGTAATCAATGACTTGTTTATATACCGGACCATTAACACCTTCGTGAATATGTTTATTATGATGTGTTCTATCAGAGACACCATAGTCTTCTTCTTGTCTTATACATTTACCACAGTGAAATTTAGTATGATCTCCAAGTTCTCCGCTTAGAATTTCATCCCTGATTGTATTCAATATATCAGATTGTAACCATTCAATCGGTGAAGTGTTTCTGATATTTGGGGTGTTGTTCGTAGTTTCACCCTGGCAACACACAACCCAGCTGCCGTTAACGGCAGAATACAAATGATCGAATGGTCGAGGACAGAACCAAATTTCATTACTCTCAGTTTTATCTATTATATCTTGTGCAGAATTCAACCCACTCATTGGCCCTTGCTTAGGTTTACGATCGGATACTATAATATTCATTATGAAGTGGTCTATTGATTAATCTTATTATATATATATATATATATATAAATAGAACAATAACTATTAATAAAGGAACTACCATGGGATTCAATCATTTTTTAAAGAGAACTATCACTAAATCACAGCAATGTAATAGAAACTGGGACTTGACTAAACAAATATCTGACGAAGATCTAGAGACAATGAAAACGGCGGTGACTCAATGTTCTTCAAAACAGAACAGAGTATTCTATAAAGTCTTAGTAACCCAAGATCGTAGTAAGATTGAAAAGCTGCACGCTGCCACGGATGGGTTTATCGTTGATTTTGATAAACAGACATCCACTACTAACCCACAGGTATTAGCTAATACTGTATTTGCGTTTGTTCACGATAGAGAATCATCTTCTGATGCTGTTCGTACTAACGAAGAATATAAATTAGGAGATGCGGGTAGGTCTAAAACTGATGAAGACAGAGCAATTGGTATTGCTGCAGGCTATTTAACCCTAACAGCTAATCTATTAGGATATGAATCAGGTTGTTGTCAGTGCTTTAATGATGATACTATTAAAGAAGTATTAGGTGTAGATGAAGAAGTATTCTTACTCATGGGAGTGGGTATCGGCGATAAATCCAGACCGCGCAAAGAGCACCACTCTGATCCTAGCTTCACATTCCCATCATTCAAGAAGAACATAGTGGTAGAAATGGTTTAAACTATATGATTTGTATTGAGGTCATTAAGTCAAAGCACTATGATCAGTTGATTGATTTTTGTAATGCTTGTAACGAATTAGGTTATGTTAACAATGCATCCATAGAGAAAATGCGACTATTATGGTGTAAATGTAATGGTGAATACTGGTGTGCTACCCAAGATAATAAAATTGTGGCGGTGGCAGGAGTTCATACATTTCCGGAGATGGGACCGAACGCTTGGCGTATATTATTCAGGGGGTGTGAACTACCCGGTGAATCTAATTTTAAAGGTCTTAGTAAGGGTGATTGGAAATCAATTACACAACGTGACTTTATTCCTATCTTTATAGACTACTGTGACTCGGATGAATTATACATAACTACAAACATTGAGGGTTCGGGTCATCATATGAGAAATCATAGATTAATGGGACTGCTAGCCAAGCAAGGTATACTAATAAAGATCAAAGATTGTATTATTAACAATACATTACAGACCGTATGGCAATTGAATATTAATGAATACATCAAAAGGCGAGGAAGGATAGGAAATGATTATGCATATTATGAAGAAGATTAGGGAATATTGGAACCCATCGCATCTAGAAGAGGCTGCCGCTAAAGCTAATAGAAAATCGAATAACTTTATTAATTACTTTTGGCACTTTAAATTAGCGTTTGCTGAATTTATATTTTTAGCGTTATTATGTGTGGGTAGTTTAATACATGCATTCTTGCCTTGGGCATTAGATTTTAAATTATTATATTGGAGGGTTAACCGCTTGAAGGTTTTAAAACGTGAACTGAGTGAAGACCCTATACTTAAAGGAATACATTTTGATGATGAATAATTCTTGGTTTAATAATAAAATTTGTAACTTAGATGATGTGAGAATATCTCCATTAGACTTCGGTTTTATCCATTCGGATGCCACGTATGATGTGTTACGTACACAGGACGGTAAGATATGTTTTTATAATATGCACTATGAACGTTTTGTTAAGAGTTGTGAATTCTATTCTTTTAAGATGCCGAATAAAACTTTAATAGAACAAACTATTAATCAACTACTAAGACAGACCGGATACAAGGATGCATTTGTATGGTTATGTAAGTGGAAAGGTACTCCACCATCTGGATCACCTCGGGACATGAATGCTCCTGAGAATTTCCTAATCTATGTTAAACCTTATTATGAGATTAGTGATGAGCCAGTTAGTATGACTATATGCGATGACTTGCCGAGAGCACCCGGATATCAGGAATATAAAAACTTCTCATGGGTAGAATTAAGTAGAGCTCAGAGATTTTCTGGTGATGATTTTGATACAGCCTTAGTACGTGATACTGATGGCAATATATCAGAAGGCCCGGGATTCGGTGTATGCTTTGTAAAAGATAACGAAGTATATACCCCGGGTGATAATGTTCTACCCAGCATAACTATAAAGGTAGTCGAGAAGATGTGTGATAATTTGGGAATACCATTTCACAGATCGACCATTACCAATTATAACGAATTTGATGAATGCTTTATATGTAGTACCTCTGGTGGTTTAACTAGGGTTTCTAATATTAACGATACTGCATATAGACATGACGTTACCAATAAATTGAGAGATGAATACGATGATATATGTAGATATGGATGGGGTGATCGCAGATTTTAAACAGTGGATATCTTCATACGAAGTCTTCACCGAAGATGATTGGAGTAACACTAATAAACCATGGGCGTTGATGGATGAGCATATTGACACCATATATACTGATCTATACACGTTGCCTGACATAGTTAAATTTAACGATATGTACAATAGCA
>Ga0307986_10002747_pt1 | contig 12510 bp, 13 predicted proteins | sample EllFjometageno82_FD_203170 | JGI IMG/M metagenome (GOLD analysis project Ga0307986, IMG submission 203170) | Marine microbial communities from Ellis Fjord, Antarctic Ocean - #82 | ecosystem: Environmental > Aquatic > Marine > Unclassified | place: Southern Ocean | collected 2014-10-09
AAATAATGAAAACATAAATTAATGATGACTTTATTTATCTTATAGCAGTTAATATTTAAATTTTAATTATTTTATTGCGCTACTTCTAGTTGAATTATGGGTGCGTCACCAGGGTTTCAATTAAAAATTTATTCTAAAGTAAATCAATTATAATTATTAGATATGGGATCGGTAATACCACTTAAAAAATCTGCTAATTCGGCATACCTAGAGCTTAAAAACCTGCTAGGAAACAAGCTTGATAAAGTTGAAGACTTAATTGAGCTTAAGCTTAAAAGTGAAGTCGATCTTATAGAGAGGATGAGTGATCATCATCTTCGATCCGGAGGAAAAAGATTGAGAGCTTTATTAACATTAGGTTCTGCTAAGTTATCAGGATATGAGCTAGGTGAGCGAGATATCAATCTTGCAGCATGTGTTGAACTTATACATGCGGCAACTTTATTACATGACGACGTAATTGATGAGAGCTCTTTAAGAAGAGGGGTTAAAACTACAAATTCGATTTGGGGAAATCAATCATCAATATTAGTTGGAGATTATTTATTAAGTAGGTGTTTTGAAATAATGGTTGATGACGGAGATTTAGAAATATTAAAATTACTATCATCAACGTCTGCAAAAATTGCACAAGGTGAAGTGCTTCAACTACAACATAAGGGTGAGGCAGATCTTCTTGAAGATACTTATATAGATATAATTAATTTAAAAACAGCTGCACTTTTTTCTGCTGCTACTAAAACTGGGGCATGTCTTTCAGGAAGTAATGAAAAAGAAAAAAAAGCTTTAGAGTCCTATGGTAAAAATCTTGGTCTTGCTTTTCAAATTGCAGATGATGCACTCGACTATTATGCAAAAGAAAAATTATTTGGAAAAGAAATTGGAAAAGATTTTTTTGAAGGTAAAGTAACTCTTCCTTTGATTATAGTTTTTCAAAAAGGTAATGATGAGGAGAGAGCTTTTTTATCTGAAATTATGAAAAAGGAAAAAAGAAATGAAGATGATTTTAGTGAGACTTTAGCATTAATTTATAAATACAAAACTATCGAAGCAAGTTTGAAAAGAGCAGAATACTTTGTGAGTGTGTCGTATGACTCTCTAGGTATATTTCCAGATAATGAAGATAAAAAGATTTTACAAAACTTAACTAGCTTTAGTCTTAACAGATCATTTTAAGGATAAAGAATTTCTTTACTCCATTCCTCTTTAATTTTTTTATAATTTAATCTTTCGTGAATTCTACCTTCTCCATCTAACCAAAATTCAATTTCATCTGGTAGCAATCTCCAGCCAGACCAATGAGGTGGCCTTGGAACATTGTTTTGATCAGGATATTTTTTTTCAAATTCTTTTATTTTTTTTAAAAATGTTTCTCTTTTATCTAGCACTTTAGATTGTGATGAAGCCCAAGCGCTAATTCTATTATTATAAGGTCTTGAATTATAATAGTCGTCAGCTTCTTTTGAAGTTACTTCTTCAACCTTACCTAAAACCCTCACCTGTCTTCTGAGGCTCTTCCAGTGAAAACACATTGAAGCTTTTTGATTGCTTCTAAGTTCATTGCCTTTTTTGCTATTAAAATTTGTATAAAAAACAAATCCTTTATCGCTCAAACCTTTAAGTAGAACCATTCTTACGTTTGGTTGATTGTTTTTATCTGCAGTAGCTACAGCTACCGCATTTGGGTCGTTAATTTCACTTTCCTCTGCTTTAGAAAACCATTTTTTGAATAAATCGACAGGATTTGCTAAGTCTTCGAAACATCTATCTAATCCAAGTGAATTTTTGCCATTATTTTGATTCATATATTCTATAAAATAATTTATACATTAAATAACTATGTCTTTTAATACTTTTGGAAAAATATTTAGATTTACTACTTGGGGAGAGTCTCATGGGCCTGCGATTGGCTGTGTTATTGATGGTTGCCCTCCAAATATACCTATATCTGAAAAAGATATTCAAAAAGACATGGATAGGCGTAGACCAGGACAATCCAAATTCACAACTCAAAGAAAAGAGTCTGATAAAGTCATTATTTTATCTGGCGTCTTTGAAGGTAAATCAACTGGAACACCTATTTCTATAATTATTTATAATGAAGATAAAAAATCTCGAGACTATGAATCTATTAAAAATAAATTTAGACCTGGTCATGCAGATTATACATATTTCAAAAAATATGGCATCAGAGACTTTAGAGGTGGTGGACGACAATCTGCAAGAGAAACAGCATGTAGAGTCGCGGCTGGAGCTGTTGCTAGAATTGTCTTAAAAAAAATTATTGGTTTGAAATTTAATGTCATAGGTGCCGTTACTCAGTTAGGTTTGATGACATGTGATAAACAAAATTGGAAAGACTCGGAGATTAGAAAAAATCCATTTTTCTGTCCTGATAAAAAATCGATCAAACTTTGGGAAAAATATCTTTTAGCTATAAGAAAAGCAGGCTCATCATGTGGAGCAGTAATTGAATTACGAGCATCTGGAATTCCAGTTGGCTTAGGCGCTCCTATCTATTCGAAGTTAGATACTGATATTGCAGCTGCTTTAATGAGTATTAATGCAGTTAAAGGGGTTAACATCGGATCAGGAATGAACGCAGCTTTTTTAAGTGGTGAGGAAAATTCTGATGAGATGAGTAAAGGATCTGGTAAAATTAAATTTAAAACTAATCATGCTGGTGGAATTTTAGGTGGAATTTCTTCAGGACAAGATATTGTTGCATCATTTGCTGTAAAACCAACATCATCTATCTTAACCAGTCGGAATACAGTAGACAAAAAAGGTAAAAATACAAAAATTTCTGTTAAGGGAAGGCATGATCCTTGCGTAGGTATCAGAGCAGTGCCTATAGGTGAAGCAATGATAAATTGCGTGCTTCTAGATCATTTGTTAATGCATCGAGCACAGTGTGGTTAATTAGAAACCTTAGTTCTACTTTTAGCAAAAATAATATTTGAATTTAAAGTTTCTTCGACTTTTTTTGCTATTGATAAACTATCTAATCCTGCTTTTTCATACATCTTTTCTGGAGTATCTTGATCAATAAACAAATCAGGTAAAATCATTGATCTAAATTTTAATCCTTTATCAAAAATTCCTCTATCTGATAAAAACTGCATTACGTGAGAACCAAAACCACCTATTGATCCTTCTTCAATGGAAATTAAAACTTCATGATTAGTTGCAGCTTCCATGATTAACTTTTCATCTAAAGGTTTTGCAAATCTTGCGTCAATAATTGTTATATCAATACCTTTTTTTGATAATATTTCAGAAGCTTTCTTGCACTCCTCTAATCTAGTTCCAAAGTTTAAAATTGCTACTTTTTTTCCCTCCTGAATAATTCTACCTTTTCCAATTTCTAAAACTTCAGAAATTGATGGCATTGTAACCCCTATACCATTTCCTCTTGGATATCTAAATGCTGACGGGCGATCGTTAATATGAACAGAAGTGTTGATCATTTTGACTAATTCAGACTCATCACTTGCAGCCATGACAACAAAGTTAGGTAAAGTTGAAAGATAAGTTATATCAAATGAACCTGCATGCGTTGGTCCATCGGCCCCTACTAAACCTGCTCTATCAATAGCAAATCTAACTGGGAGCGATTGTAGAGCTACATCATGAACAACTTGGTCATAAGCTCTTTGAAGAAATGTGGAATAAATCGCTGCAAAAGGTTTATACCCTTCTGTTGCAAGACCAGCTGCAAAAGTAACTGCATGTTGTTCTGCTATTCCTACATCAAAAGTTCTATCAGGGAATTTTTTTTCAAATAAATTTAAACCCGTTCCAGATGGCATAGCTCCAGTAATACCTATAATTTTAGTGTCTTGTTCAGCGTGTTTAATCAAAGTTTCAGCAAAAACATTGGTATATGAGGGTGAATTTGACTTTGACTTAGTTTGTTCTCCAGTAGCTATATTAAACTTAGAAACTCCATGATATTTATCTCCTGAATCTTCTGCTGGTTTATAACCCTTGCCTTTTTGCGTTCTTGTATGAATTAAAACAGGTCCTTGGTGTTTTGAATTCTTTACATTTTCAAATATTTGAACAAGGCTGTCTACATCATGACCATCTACAGGACCAATATAGTAAAAGCCTAATTCGCTAAATAAAGTTCCTCCTGTAACAATGCCACGTAATAAATCCTCTGCTTTACCAGCTTTTTGACTAAATCTCTTAGAGAAAGCTGAAATAACCATTTTAATTGTTTCTCTTAGACTAAAATATAATTTACCTGATAATAGTTTTGCTAAATACTTGCTCATAGCTCCTACAGGTCTTGCTATTGACATATCATTATCATTTAAAACTACTATAAGATTAGATTTTAATGCCCCAGCATTATTCATTGCTTCATAAGCCATGCCAGCACTCATTGCACCATCACCTATAACTGCAATTACATTATTGTTATTATTAGATAATTTTTTTGCTACAGCCATCCCAAGAGTTGATGAAATGGAAGTTGAGCTATGTGCTGCTCCAAAAGGATCGTATTCACTCTCAGTTCTTTTAGTAAACCCTGATAAACCCCCACCTTTTCTTAATGTTTTAATTTTATCTCTTCTTCCTGTTATAATTTTATGTGGGTAGCACTGATGACTTACATCCCAAACTAATTTATCCTTAGGAGTTTCAAAAACATAATGTAAAGCTACTGTTAACTCTACAACTCCAAGTCCTGCACCTAAATGTCCTCCAGTTTCTGAAACAACGTCAATCAGTTCATCTCTTAATTCATCTGATATTTTTTTTAATTGATTTTTTTTAAATTTTCTTAAATCTGCAGGAAAATTGATTTGTTTAATTAGTCTAGTCATTAAAAATTTCTACCTAAAATAAATTCTATTGTGTTGATTAAATCTTTAGCGTTTTTTCCATGTTTTTTTAATTTAAGCAATATGTTTCTCTTTAAATTATTTGCATATATATAAGCTTTTTCATACCCCATTAAATTAATCATGGTTGACTTACCTTTTTTGTTATCTTTTTTAATTGGTTTGCCCATTAATTTTATGGAACCTTTTATATCTAAAAAATCATCAGCAAACTGAAACAAAAGTCCAATTTCTTCACCTAGAGTGCTAAAAAAAAGTTTTTCTTTACTATTTTTTTTTGCCATGACAGCTACAGCGTAAAGACAAAAATTAAATAATTTACCTGTTTTTTTCTTTTGCATATCTATGATTTGATTTAAATTTTTTTTCTTATTTTCGAATTTAAGGTCAAGCTCTTGGCCTCCTGCTATACCTGTATGTCCTGAACAAAATGCTAATGATTTTACAATTTCATTTTTTACTCTTGGATTAATTAAGTAATTTTTGTCAGCAATAATTTCAAATGCTAATGTTAATAAAGAATTGCCAGCCAATACTGCTGAGGCTTCACCAAATTTTATATGGGTTGAAGGTTTTCCTCTTCTGATTGGATCGTTATCCATACAAGGAAGGTCGTCGTGTATAAGTGAATATGAGTGAATACATTCTACAGCTGCACAAATATTAATTAATTTCTTATGATTTAAATTAAATATTTTTCCTGCATCGAGTATTATTGTAGATCTTATTTTTTTTCCTCCAGAAATTACTCCATATTTCATTGGGCCAATTAATAATGAGTTTTTTTGTTTTTTAAGATAATTGGTTAAAAATTTATCAACTGTTTTTGCATTTTTTAATAATTTATTGTTAATCATTTTTTTTTAAATCTTTGCTTATAGAAGAAATGTTTTTAACTTTTTTCTTAAATAATGAGTCAATATGTTTATTTAATTGTATCAATCTTTGATAATCACTTATTGAACTTGCTAAATCTACATCTTTATCTTCAAGTTTATTTAGAATCTCATCAATTTCATGCCGAGCTTCTTTTAGTGATTTACTTTTGATTTCAGCTGGAATATTTTCATTTTTCATTATTTGTATAATAATAAAATTATGAAGAATATCTATTCAAATATATTTCCTTGTAACAAAAAATCACTGCATAAAACAATCGATTATTTGCAAAAAGAAAAAATCGTAGGCCTGCCTACTGAAACAGTTTATGGATTAGCTGGTAATGCTTACTCAAAAAAATCAGTTAATAAGATTTATAAAATAAAAAAAAGACCTAAAATTAATCCTTTAATTGTTCATTATTTTGATTTTAAGAGTGCAGAACGTGATATTATTTTTAATAAGAACTTTTTTAAATTATATAAAAAATTTTGTCCTGGTCCAATTACTTTTATTTTAAAAAAAAAATTAAAATCAAAAATTCAACCAATTGTATCTTCAAATTCAAACACCATAGCTATAAGATTTCCTGATCATAAAATTATTCGACATATATTAAAAAAAATTAGTTTTCCTCTAGCTATGCCTAGTGCAAATGTTTCTTCCAATGTTAGCCCTGTTTGTGCAGAAGACGTTGTGGATGAATTTAAAAAAAAAATTAAATTAATTATTGATGGAGGTAAGTCAAGAATTGGGATTGAGTCCACTGTAGTAGATTTAACAGGAAAACCTAATATTCTTAGACCAGGTATAATAAGTTCTAAATTAGTTCACAAAATATTAAAAACAAAAATAAATATTTTAAGAAAAAGTCGTAAACTAAGGTCACCAGGAATGCTTAAAAAGCACTATTCGCCAGGTATTCCAATTATATTAAATAAAAAACCTAGCAATGAGCAATTTGCACTAATTACTTTTGGAAAAAAATATAAAAATAAAAAAAATTACTTTAATTTAAGCCAAAAATCAGACTTGAAAGAAGCTGCATCTAATTTATATAAAACTTTGAGAAAAATTAAAAAAAAAAAATTTAAAAAAATTTACATTGTTAAAATTCCTAATATAGGACCTGGTATTGCAATTAACGACCGATTAAAAAGAGCCGCAAAAAAATAATGAAATTAGAAATAAAAAATCTTAGTAAAAAATTTAAAAATATTTTAGCAGTTAACGACATAAGTTTTTCAATAGAAAAAAATAAAACTTTAGGTTTATTGGGTCCAAACGGGTGTGGAAAAACTACTTCTATAGGAATGATGCTGGGTTTAATAACACCCTCAAATGGTAAAATTTTAATTGATAATAAAACATTTAATTCATCAAATAGAATAGAAATGTTAAGCTTAATGAATTTTGCCTCACCCTATATTGAATTGCCAAAAAAACTAACTGTATTTGAGAATCTTAATGTTTACGCAAGACTTTATGGGGTAGAAAATATTAACCAAAGAATTGAAGAAATAGTTGAAGATTTAAATTTGAAAAGTTTTTTTAAAAAAAAAACAGGTGAGCTATCTTCAGGTCAAAAAAATAGAGTATCTCTTGCAAAATCTTTAATAAATAAACCAAAATTATTATTTTTAGACGAACCAACCGCTAGCTTAGATCCAGATGTTGGAGATTTTGTGAGAGAATACCTAGAAAAATATAAATCTAAAAATGAACTAACGATACTTCTGGCGTCACATAACATGAAAGAAGTAGAAAGACTTTGTGATAGCGTAGTAATGATGAAAAGAGGTGCGATTGTAGACCAGGGAACCTGTAAAATGCTTATTGATAAACATGGAAGAAATAATTTAGAAGATACATTTTTAAAAATTGCAAGGAGTAATGATGAATTGGAGTAAAATTATTGGGCTTAGTTTAAGACATGTTTATTTAATAAAAGGTTCGTTTCCTAGAATTCTAGACTTGATATATTGGCCGACTATACAAATTTTTTTATGGGGGTTTATTTCAAAATTTTTTACTCTAAGCTCCTCTTACTACAACAATACTGTTGGTATAATTTTAAGTGCAGCAATACTTTATGATTTCTTATTTCGTTCAAGTATAAGCTATAATATGATGTTTTTAGAGGAAATCTGGAGTAGAAACTTTACAAATTTATTTATAGCTCCAATAAAGTTAAGCGAAATAATTGCCGCTTTGACTTTTACTGCAATTTTTAGGACATTAATTGGATTAATCCCTGCATCTCTTATAGCAATACCTTTGTTTGGGGTTTCAATTTTTGCAATAGGTCTTCCGTTAGTTTTTTTATTAATAACATTATATATATTTGGGGTGACTTTAGGATTGTTAGTTACCTCTGGTTTAATTAGGTTTGGTCCATCTTTCGAAAATATTGCATGGGCAAGTTTATTTTTTCTTGCTCCTTTGGGATGTATTTATTATCCAATAGAGATTCTACCAGAGTGGTTACAAATAATATCTAAATTACTTCCTTTAGTGCATATTTTTGAAGAGATGAGAAATATATTAATTTATGATAGTGTTAGCTATATTCAAATATTTAAAGCAGCGCTGATTTCTTTTATGTATTTTATATTTGGAGTAATTATTTTTTTCTTGTCTTATGAGGGGGCAAAAAATCGAGGTACGCTTATTAACATGGGCGAATAAATTATTATGCGAGAAGATATTGATAAAATTAAAAAAACTGAGTCTAATCCAAAAGTAATAAAAAACTTATATAATAAAGAAGAAATTGAAGATTTTTTAAAATTATACAATGAACTGCCAACAACAGTTCATAATAAAAAACAAAATGTTACAAAAAAAAGGTGGCTACAAGGTTATAATAAAAGTTTAGAAAAATTATTTTGTGAAAGACTAAAAAATGAAATCGGGGATTTTAAAATGGACAATCTCCTAGATGAAAATGGTAAAGACATATTTGGTTTAATGCAAGAAAGTTATGCTCCTATAGGCTTACATGTAGATGCTGGTTTTGATTTAAAACATCAGATTTACAAGCAAAGTTTAATTCCATTGTCACATGTAGGAAGTACAGTTATTTTTAAAAATAGATTTTATGATGGCTCTACGAATTTTACTCAAGATCCTGAGGAGCTTAGAAAAAAAAATTTAAATTACGGACAAAATAAGAGATCCTCTATACACTTAGAACTATATGGCAACAAACCGTTTGATAAAGAATTGCACGAAAAATATTTAAAACACGAGAATATAGACAATTTAAAAGGCCTAGAGGTAGAACTCATCTATGAATGGGAAATTGGGTCAATGTTAATTTTTGATAGAACTCATCTCCATTGTTCTTCATCCGTAATTGAAGGTAAAAAAATCGGAATAGCAACTTTTACAAAAAAGTAAAATTTTTATGTTTTTAAGAAAATTAAGAATAAGTATAGCAAAAGTAATTATACCTGTTTTATATAAAATTATTTTACTGTTAAAAGCTAATACCAGAGCAATAAATTTTTTTAACGAAAAAAGAAAAAATGCAAATAATACTTATAATTTTCAAAAAAGCATCGAAGAATTACTTGGTGATAAAAAATTAATTGGCCTAGATGTTGGGGCTCAAGGAGGTTTTAATTCTGATGAATTTTTTCCGAAAAAATACAATAAATATTTTAATTCTATTTTAGTAGAACCTTTAATGAATGCATTAAAAGATGAACAACAAAAAAATATTATTAAAAAAGGTCTTTGGAGCTCTAAAGGTGCCAGAAAAATTTATATATTAAATAAAAGACCTCAAAGTTCATCAATGTACGAGCCTGACAAAAAGGCTTTATCAATTTATGATTTTAAAGAAAAAGATTTCCATTTATTTGACGTTGGCAATACAGAAATGGTCGAATGTGATAGACTTGATTCAAGTCTAAAAAATTTAAATGTAGATAACTTAGATTACTTAAAAATTGATACTCAGGGTGCTGAATTTGAAATACTTAAAGGTTTAGGAGGTTATAAACCTTTAATGATAAAATGTGAGGTCCAGGTATTCCCTATGTACAAAAAGGAGCCAGGTTGGACAGAAGTCACGGATACTCTTTATAAGTTAGGCTATATGATTTCTGACTGGAAAGAAATAGGGTCTCACGCTACAAAAACACCTGTAGAAATGGACATGGTTTTTATCCCAAATTTTTTATTAGACTCTGGAAAAGAGTTGATATTAAAAAAAGAAAAAGCATTCATTAGTTTAATGCTTATATCTGGTCAAATAAAACTTTTGAAAAAAATCTCGAAGATCTTAAATCTAGGATACTCTAAATTTTACATAAATACTGAAGACAGGTATTTTAATTAAGGCTATATGGCAATTTTTGACTGTTTCCAATATTTTAATGAAGACCATATAGTTGATTTGAGATTAAATATTTTATCTAAATTTGTAGATAAATTCGTGATAGTTGAGTCTACAGTCAATCACCAAGGTCGGCCAAAAAAATTACACTTTGATATAAATAAGTATAAAAAATTTAAAAATAAAATAGATTACATTATTGTAGATGATACACCTGAAAGTTTAAAAAAGTCTCATGAAGGCGGTGAGTCTTTAGTGGAACAACATCAAAGAAATTCTATTATGAGAGGCTTAAAAGAAGCTAATGACAATGATTTGATTATTCTTTCTGATGTAGATGAAATACCTGATTTAAATAAACTAAATGAATATGATAGAAACAAATATGCTGTTTTTTCTCAAAAAATGTTCATGTACAAATTGAATTTTTTAAATTTAAAAGAAAATAACTGGCATGGATCAAAAATTTGCTTAAAAAAAAATTTTAAATCCCCTCAATGGCTTAGGGATTTGAAGTTTAAAGAATATCCTTTTTGGAGAATTGATAAAATAAGAAATTTACAAATAATAAAAAATGGGGGTTGGCATTTTGCATATCTTCAAACCCCAGAAAATATATCAAAGAAAATACAGTCATTTGCCCATGGAGAATTCAATAAAACCAATATTACAAATGAGGAAAATATAGCCTTAAAGATTAAAAATGGGCAAGATATTTTTGAAAGAGGTCATAATTTAAAAAAATTAGAAATTGACTCATCATTTCCAAAATACATTCTTGAAAACAAAGATAAATTGAAAAAATGGATTATTTAATTTATGGTGCGCCCGGAAGGATTTGAACCCTCAACCTCCTGATCCGAAGTCAGGCGCTCTATCCAGTTGAGCTACGAACGCATTTAGTTATAATCTAAATTAAATCATGAATAACACAATGATATTCTTAGTTAAAGAAAATGATGATGGTGAAAGACTTGATATTTTTTTGTCAAAAGAAATAAGCTATTTAACAAGATCAAATATTAAAAAAATTATTGACTCCAATAATGTTAAAATTAACAAGAAAATAGTTAATTCTTCTTCAAAAAAAGTTAAGTTAAATGACTCAGTGTCAATTGTATTGCTAATTAAAAATTTGGAAAGATTGCTGCCAAATAAGATAAAGTTAGATATTCGCTATGAAGATAAAGATATCCTTATTATCAATAAACCAAAAGGGATGGTTGTTCATCCTGGGGCTGGAAATTATGAAAATACATTGGCGAATGCATTGGCTTATAAATACAAAAATAAATTATCCGATGTTGGTGGCGAATTAAGACCTGGTATAGTTCATAGAATAGATAAGAATACTAGTGGTTTGTTAGTAGTTGCAAAAAATAATCTATCTCACTCAAAACTTAGCAAACAATTCAGCGACCATTCTATCAAAAGAATATATTTGTGTTTAGTGTGGGGGGTTATAAGGCCGCTTCAAGGACGTATAGAAACATTAATTTCTAGAAATAAAAAAAATAGACAACTAATGATGGTAAGTGACTTTAATGGAAAAAAATCTATAACAAACTATAAAACAATTAAGGTGTTTAATATAAAAGATATTCCAAAAATTAGTTTAATTGAGTGTGAGTTAGAAACTGGAAGAACCCACCAAATTAGAGTTCACATGAAATATAAAGGCTCGTCTTTATTAGGTGATAATCAATATGGGAAAAAAAATATGAAATTTAAAAAAATCAATGAAAATTTTTTAAACAAACTATCAGTTATTAATGGCCAAGCTCTTCATGCAAGGAGTTTAAGCTTTGTTCACCCTACCAAAACTAAATGGGTTGATTTTGAGTCTGAATTGCCTGATGATTTTAAAAAATTACTAGATTTATTGAATAATCTAAGTGGTTGAAAAATAAAATTTAATATATAAGTCATAAATATGAGTAATAAAAAAACAATAAATAGTTTGCCCACGCCATCAGTAGGTGGGCTTTCTTTATATTTAGCTCAAATTAAAAAGTTTCCAATGCTGGATGCTGAAGAAGAATATATGTTAGCAAAAAATTGGAGAGAAAATGGAAATTTACAATCAGCACACAAATTAGTTACTAGCCACTTAAGATTAGTTGCTAAAATTGCCATGGGCTACCGGGGTTATGGTTTACCTGTTAATGAATTAATATCTGAAGGAAACATTGGTTTAATGCAAGCTGTAAAAAAATTTGATCCTGAAAAAGGATTTAGACTAGCAACGTATGCAATGTGGTGGATTAAAGCTTCAATACAAGAATATGTTCTTAGATCTTGGAGTCTTGTTAAAATGGGAACAACTACTGCGCAAAAAAAACTTTTTTTTAATTTAAAAAAACTTAAAAATCAAATAGCACCTGGACAAGAAGGTGACTTGAAAGATGAACAAGTTAATGAAATTTCTCA
>Ga0307986_10002748_pt1 | contig 12503 bp, 14 predicted proteins | sample EllFjometageno82_FD_203170 | JGI IMG/M metagenome (GOLD analysis project Ga0307986, IMG submission 203170) | Marine microbial communities from Ellis Fjord, Antarctic Ocean - #82 | ecosystem: Environmental > Aquatic > Marine > Unclassified | place: Southern Ocean | collected 2014-10-09
GTGAGCGATCGGTAGAAAATGAAACATCCAATAAATACAACCCTTATTTAATAGGCATAAGAGACAACTAGATCTTTGCTAACAAGGGTTGAAGTGTTATATAACAACTTATCGAGGCGAAATGATTAATACTTTCAAATCCTGCCGCCCCGACCATTTTTATGAATAAAGCAAAAATATATATTCCAACAAAAAACTCTATGCAGTCAGGTCTTGGGAAATCTGACAAGTGGGTCTTACTATTTGAAACTGAAAACCCAGGAATTAATCCATTGGTGGGTTCGGAAACAAGCTCTAATACCTTATCTGAACTAAATCTAGAATTTTCAACACTAGAATTAGCTATTGGATATGCAAAAAAAAATAAGATTAATTTTGAAATTATTGAACCTCAAAAAAGAAAAACTATAAAAAAAACATATGCAGATAATTTTCTTAAATAATTTAAATGTTTAAATTCTTCACTCAAAAAAAATGGCAATTATGGTCTTGGATAGGCTCATTTGTAATTTTATCGTCATTGTGGGTTCAGGTAAAAATTGATGTAAAAATAAATGAATGGTTTGGCGTGTTCTATGATATGATTCAAAAAGCTCTTGCTTCACCTAATGCCATTACAATTGATGAATACTGGAAAAATTTAGCATCATTTATCACGCTAGCTGGAATTTATATAGCCCTTTATGTTGCAATAAGTTTTTTTACAGCACATTTCTTGTTTAGATGGAGAACTGCGATGGTAGAATGGTATCATTCTGTTTATGATAAAGCTCGTAAAATAGAAGGTGCCTCACAAAGAGTTCAAGAAGATACAATTAAGTTTACACGTATTATGGAATCTCTAGGCACAAGTTTTATTGAATCAGTTATGGTATTGATACAATTCACTCCTATACTATTAGGATTGTCAGTCGGCATACCAATTTTCTTTTTTGGTGATTGGCAATATGGATTAATAACTGGTGCATTAGTTTGGACATTGGGTGGTACAGCATTCTTGATTGGATTAGGCTGGATTTTACGTCTAGTTGGAGTTGAATATGATCTACAAAAAAAAGAGGCCGCATATAGAAAAATATTAGTTGTAGCTGAAGATGATAGAAATGTTAGGCCTAAGACAATAAACGAATTATTTGATGATGTTCGCTCAATTCACTTTTTAAGCTACATACGTTATTTATATTTTAATGTTGGTCGGATGGCTTACTTACAGGCAAATGTATTATCAGCATATGTCTTCTTGGCACCAGCTATTGTAGCTGGTGTCGTAACATTAGGTGTTATGCAACAAATAATAAGAGCCTTTGGAAGAGTTGAAGGCTCTATGCAATATCTATTAAAAGCTTGGCCTACTATTATAGAGCTGGCGAGTGTTTACAAGCGCCTAAGAGAGTTTGAAAATGTGATAAATTCTACTAAATCGATAGAAGAAAAAATTTAATGACCATTGATAAAAAATACATTGATCATTTTATAAATGTGTCTTCTAAAGCAGCTTTAGCATCATCATACTTAGTTGGTAAAAGAGATAAAAATGGCGCTGATCAAGCAGCTGTTGATTCAATGAGAGTTGAATTAAATAAGATTGATATGAATGGTAAAGTTGTGATAGGTGAAGGTACATTAGATGAAGCTCCAATGCTTTACACAGGGGAATTGCTAGGAAATAAAAATGGGCCAGAATTTGATATTGCTGTTGACCCGTTAGAGGGAACTAATTTTGCTGCAAATAATTTACCTGGCGCTATTTCTGTAATATCAATAGCTGAAAAAGGAAATCTTTTTAATGCTCCAGAAACTTATATGAATAAAATTGCTACTGGTAAAATTGAAAAAGGGTTAATTGATCTTGACTACCCATTAAAAAAAAATATTTCTAATTTAGCTGAATTTATGAATAAAGATATTTCTTCAATTACAGCATGTATATTAGACAGACCAAGACATAAAGAAATAATTAATGAACTAAAGGAATTAAGAGTTAATCTAAAATTAATTACAGATGGTGATGTTCTTGGCGCATTATATGTTTCAAATCCAGAGTATAATGTGGATATCTTTTTAGGTATAGGAGGGGGGCCCGAAGGTGTTCTAGCTGCATCTGCTCTAGATGTTTATAATTGTCATTTTCAAGGAAGGTTTATATTTGATAATGATAAAAATATTAATGATGCAAAAAAAATGGGTATCACTGATTTAAATAGGAAATATGAATTAAATGAAATTGTAAAAGGTGATTCTATTTTCTGTGCTACTGGCATAACATCCAGTGAATTCTTACAAGGAATAAAAATTGTAGGAGATAATTGTATCTCCGAAACACTTGTTACACATAAAAGTTCTGATTTTAAAAAGATTATAAAAAATACAATCACTATTAAAGAATGATTTCTGTCACTGGTAAAGAATGGGTACAAAAAAAAATTAATAAAAATTCTATAGAAAGATTAAAACAAGATCACAATTTTTCTGAAACTTTATCTAAATTAATTATTACAAGGGAATTTGATCAAACAGAGATTCATTCTATAGAATATGATCTTGAACTTAAAAATGTTTTCACGAAAAATGATGACTTTAAGGACTCAACTGATCTTCTTTCCGTTGCAATTAGGAACAAAGAAAAAATATGCATTTTAGGAGATTACGATGTTGATGGCTCAACAGCGACATCTTTATTTGTTAGGTATTTAGAAAGTATAAAGCATCCATTTTTCTCTTATATACCCGATAGAGAAATAGATGGTTATGGTGCAAGCAAAAAATTATTTCAAAAATTGATTATAAAAAGACCAAAACTAATAATAATGGTAGATTGTGGATCCACCTCCAATCAAGCTGTAGATTTTTTAAATGAAAATAAAATTAAATCTCTAATAATTGATCACCACGAAATAAATAAACCCTATCCAAAAGCAAATGTAATTATTAATCCAAAAAAAAATAACGGTTACATGGAATATGACTATCTTTGTGCCACCACTCTTGTTTATTTTTTTTTAGATTTGCTAATTAAAAATTTAAATAACAAAATTAATATTCGAGAATATTTAATCTACGTACTGCTGGCAACAGTATGTGATGTGATGCCCTTAAGAAAGTTGAATAGATTAATATCTATAATTGCTCTTAAGGAATTTAAGATAGAATCAAATCTTGCAATTAAGGAATTATATGATCTAAATAATAAAAAAAATAAGATTACTGTAAATGATCTAGGTTATTTAATTGGCCCAATTTTAAATGCTGGTGGAAGACTAGGTAATTCAAGCTATGCAACAGAATTGTTATCTTCAGATAATCCTAAAATCATTAATGATAGATCAACCAAGTTAATTACATTGAATGAAAAAAGAAAAAAAATTGAAAAAATAATTTTAGATGAAATTAATTTTTCTAAAATAGAGAAAGACAATAAGGATATTATTATTTATTTTAATCCAAATATAAATGAGGGGTTAATAGGAATCATAGCATCTAGATTAAAAGATTACTTTAATAAACCATCTATAGTAATTACTGTATCAGGTGATGTGCTTAAAGGATCTGCTAGATCTATTTATGATTATAATATTGGTCGTGTTATAAAAAATTTATTAGATAGTAAAATAATTTTAAATGGTGGAGGTCATAATATGGCTGCTGGTTTTACTCTAAAGAAAAAAAATCTCAGCATTTTTGAGGATTTTATACTAAAAAATTTCTTGGAATCTGATGCTTCTAATACTCACAAGTTTAATTATGATTCAGAAATTTCTCCTATAGCCTTTAACAAATCTTTTTTTAATGATATAAAAAAGATACAACCATTTGGTACAGGTAATCCAGTGCCAATTTTTCTTTTTAAAAATTTACGAATAATTAAAACAAACATCATAATTAAAAAACACATATCATTAATATTAAAATCAAAAATAGGTTTTTCTATAAATTCCATATCCTTTAATTCATTAAATAGTAAGATTGGTGAATGTTTGCTAAATTATAAAAAAGATTTGAATGTTATTGGTCAAATTAATGAAAATTTTTGGAATAACAAAAATACTCTACAATTGACTATAAGGGATTTAATCCTAGATTAATTAAACTTGATAAATAATGACTTTTAAAATAAAAGATCAAAACATGGTCCCTTCGTCTATCGGTTAGGACAGCTGGTTTTCATCCTGCAAAGGGGGGTTCGATTCCCCCAGGGACCGCCATAAATATGTTTTATTACACATACATGCTAAAATCTATCTCTCCAGGAATTAAGAAAACCTATGTTGGTTACACAAATAATTTAGAAAATAGACTTAATAAACATAATTCTAATAAGGGGGCAAAAACAACAAAAGGATATAAATGGTTGTTAATTTATAGCAAAAAATTTAAAAGTAAAAATGACGCTATGTCATATGAATATAAACTTAAACACGATAGAGCAAAAAGAAAAAAAATTTTAGAAAAATAATTTAATGAAAATATCTGTTTTATTACCTTATAAAGAAAATTATTCTCCTGAGTACGCAGGAGCTGTATCGATATTTGTTTTTTCAACTAATAAACTTAGTATTTATAAAGATGACATAACAATTTATGGTAATACTAATTTTAATGATAAATTAAGTAATAATTATATTAATATAAACTTAAAAAAAAATTATTTATTTAAGAGTCAAAGTAAAGAATATGTAAATAAATTTGTAAAATTACATGAAAATAAAAATATAGATCTAATAGAAATTCATAACAGACCAAACTATATATCCTTAATGAGTAAAATTAACACTAAGTTAGTTTTATATTTTCATAATGATCCAGTTACGATGGTGGGATCAAAAAAATCAATCGAAAGAATTAAATTACTATCTGTTTGTGAAAAAATTATTTTTAATAGTGAGTGGTCAAAAAATAGATTTTTATTAAATATTAATCCATTTTATACTAAGTCCCACAAATTAGTAGTTATACATCAATCAATTAATCCAAAAAAAGTTGATGTCCATAAAAAACTAAAATTAATAACATTTACTGGGAAGCTTAATAGAGCCAAAGGTTTTGATTTATTTGCAATTGCTATAAAAAGAATTTTAAACAAACACTCTGAATGGAAAGCAGTTGTTATAGGAGATGAATCAAGAGAAAAAATTCCACTTAAACATAAAAATTTAAAACTTATTGGATTTCAAAAACATAGTAATGTTTTAAAATATTTTGAAAAAAGTAGCATAGCAGTTGCCTGCTCAAGATGGGAAGAGCCATTTGGACGAACTAGTTTAGAGGCTTCTAGTAGGGGGTGCGCAGTTATCATATCTAACAGAGGAGGTTTACCTGAAACAATAACCAATGGAGTTATTGTCAGAGATCTTAATGTTAAAAACCTTTACGCAGCTATTGATGATTTAATTCAAAATACAAAGAAACGTTTAATATTACAAAAACTATCTTTAAAAAATTTTTATTTAACAGATAGTTTTATTACAAGTAAAATTGATACTTATAGATCTGCTCTACAACAAATTAAACAATCAACTATTATAAGTGATCCACATGACACTAGATTAAAAATACTCCATGTTACTAATTTCAATGAAAGACATAATGGTAGACTTTTTTACAATACTGGTAGAAGAATAAATAATGGTTTTATTCGTTTAGGGCACAGTGTTTTAGAGTTTAGTGATAGAGATATAGTAAGTTATTATAGGTCAATTAAGGACATTAATGGCTCAAAAAAACTTAATTCAAAATTTATAGAGGTAATTAGTAACTATTTACCAAATATGATAGTTTTAGGACATGCGGACCTTATCAAAACTGAGACCTTATCATTCATAAGAAAAAATTTTCCACATATTAAGATAATACAATGGTTTCTAGATAGGATGGACAGTGATTGGTTGATAAATAAAAAAAGGTTTTTGAGTAAAATTGATTTATTTGATGTAAGTTTTTGTACTACTGATCCCAAAAGTTTAATGATGCCAGTAGACAAACAAATTTTTTATCTACCAAATCCTGTAGACTCATCTTTTGAAAGATTACATAATTATAAATTTTCTAATTTTAATAATGATGTATTTTTTGCAATGAGTCATGGCGTACATAGAGGTGTTCTAAAAAAAGGAAAATTTGATGCAAGAGAAACCCTCATCAATAAATTAATTAATAAAATCCCAAATATAAGATTTGATTTATATGGATTAAATAACAAACAGCCTGTTTGGGCAGATAATTATATCAACGCAATATCTCAAAGTAAAATAGGATTAAATTTAAGTCAAGGTAAGGCTGCAAAATATTATAGCAGTGATAGATTTTCTCAAATAATTGGTAATGGACTTCTGCTATTAATAGATGAAAAAACACAATTTAATAATTTTTTTAATGAAAATGAAATTATCACTTACACTAATGTTTCTGATTTAGCAGAAAAAATTGACAAGTATTCCAACGATGACAAGCTTAGAAAAAAAATAGCAAAAAAAGGTAGAGATAAGTATTTTAGATATTTTAATTCAACAATAATTGCTGATTTCATCATTAAGAAAACTTTTTCAACTAAACATAAAAAATTTTATTGGGAATAATAAAGTTTATGTACTCAATAATAATTCCTACTTTTAATAATCTTCCGTACCTTAAAATCTGTATATCTAGTATTAGAAAAAATTCTAAATATAATCACGAAATTATACCTCACATTAATGAGGGGGAGGATGGGACTGAGGAATATCTAATTTCAGAAAACATTAGATATACAATAACAAAATATAACTCAGGTATTTGTGAGGGGGTGAATAGAGCGGCAAAAAAAGCAACTACCAAATATATACTTTATGCACATGACGATTTTTATTTTTTACCTGGTTGGGACGAGGCTTTGCTAAATGAAATTAACAATATATCACACAATAATTTTTATTTGTCAGGTATTATGATGAACAATGGTCCACTGAAATTTGATTGTGGCAATACTTTAGAACATTTTGATGAAAATAAATTATTAAAAAATTATAAAAATATTAATCATTATGATTTTCAGGGCTCTACTTGGGCGCCACACTTAATACATAAATCATTATGGGATGAAGTGGGTGGATTTAGTGAGGAATATTTTCCTGGCACGGGTTCTGACCCTGATTTAAATATGAAACTTTGGAATAAAGGTGTGCGTATATTTAAAGGTATTAATAAATTTAAAGTTTATCATTTTGGTTCAATTGTTACACGAAAATACAAAAATCATCCTACTATTAAAACTGAATCTGGTAGTCGTGGTGCAAAGATATTCTTATTAAAGTGGGGGGTAACAATTAATTTCTTTAAAAAATACATCTTAAAATCAGACACAAAATACGAGTGTCAGTTAATAAAACCGAAAAAATCAATAAAGTATCTTTCAAAATTATTATTATGCAAATTAAATTACCTATATATTAAATTTATATATAATATAAATAATAGACATAATTTAATTAAAGATTGAATGAAATTTCTTAAAACTAAAATCGATGGATCAAAAGTTATTAAGTCTAAAATTTTTAGAAAATTTTTAAATTTATAAAATGGAAGATCTCAACCCATTAAGATTATTTTTTAATAGAGTGTATTATTTTTTATTTATTGAAAGATTTAATAAAAAATTATCTTTCAACTTTCCTATTGACATCTTTAGATGGGATCTGATTCAACATATTATCAATAAGTACAATTACACGAGTTATCTTGAAATTGGTTGTGATAAAGATCAATCATTTTCTAAAATAAAAATCAATAAAAAGATTGGTGTTGATCCGATTAGTGGTGGCACTATCAGAGACACTAGTGATAATTTTTTCATAAATAATAAGGAAAAATTTGATATTATTTTTATAGACGGGCTGCATCATTATGAACAAGTGATAAAGGATATATATAATTCACTAGATATACTTAATGATAATGGTCATATTTTGATTCATGACTGTCTGCCAAGAACCATAGCTCATCAAGCTATTCCAAGATACAGAGGCTCATGGAATGGTGATGTTTGGAAATCAATTGTTGAACTTAGAACTAAAGTAGATTTAGAAGTTTTTACATGTGAAATCGATTTTGGTGTAGGAGTTATTCGAAAAAAAATTAATATCAATCCATTAGATATAAAAATTAATGATTTCAAAAAATTAAAATTTAAGGATTACTATCACAATAATAAAGAATTTATGAATGTAATATCTTATGATCAAATACTAAAAATTATATAATTTTATAAAGATATAATCATTTATTTATTCTTTTGTTCGAACTTAAACCTCTTATTGATCTTATAAGACCATTTAATCTTACAGTATAGTTCTCTTTTTTTTCTGAATTTTTAAAAATTATATAAAATATAATTTTAAAGGAAGTTCTTATAATTATTGGAAAAAAATAAACAAGACTATAAAAAAAACCATAATTTTTTTTATAATAATAAAATTTTGACCATATAAAGTGCCACTTATAAAGTTTTTGTAGTTCTCTTTTTTCCTCTTTGTTCTCAACTTGAACAGACGTACCGGTATAATGTTTTACTTTTATTCTGTTAATTTGATAGTTTTTATTAATTTTATGTGTTCTTAAGCAAAAATCACTTTCCTCAAAATATAAAAAAAAATTCTCATCAAATCCTCCTGATAAATCAAATATTTCTTTTTTAAAAAACATACACGCACCGCTTATAAACTTCATCTCTGCTATCTCAACAGTTGGGTCACTTTGAATATGTGATTTAGGATTTGCATTAATATATCTAGGACCTAATGTCGAAAATTTGTCATTTAGGGTTTTTGCAGAATTTAAAAATTCTTTAATATTTCTTTCATTAATACCTTCTATATCAGGATTACTAATTAGAAAATAATTTGTCTTAATTAATTTGCTTGCATAATTTATAGCTGCTCCATAGCCTTTATTTTCTACAAACTTTAAAGTTACATTAGAATAATTTTGTGTAATCTCTTTTTTTAATTCGTTATCGTTTGAGTTATCAATTATGATTATTTCAAATTTATTATAAATTTCTTTTATAAATTTTATTATTAAATTCTTACTTTTGTGAGATAACAAAACTACAGTCAAATCTTTGTTCATTTTTTTAATTAAATCTTAATTTTATTTAATGCGTTATTTTTAAATAAGTTAGCTTCCTTAATATATCTTCTCACCATTTCTGTCGATTTATGACCTGTCATAGCCATTATGTTTCTTTCCTCAGCGCCAGACTCTGCTGTAGAGGTTGCAAACCCTGATCTTAGGCTATGTCCAGCGTATCTATGACTATCTAAACCAGCATAATTCGCATACTTTTTAATTATTAATGCTACGCTCTTATCTGAAATATCAAAAATTTTACCTTTTTTTAAATCAAATATTTCAATCCAATTTTTCAATGCATTTACAGGACAAAATTTTTCATTATCAAAGTAGGGGATAGCCTTTGTCATGCCTTCTCCAGATTGATCAGTTTTTGACCTCTTTACGAAGATCTTAACTCCCTCTGATACAAATTCTAAGTCTTCATATTGGATATCAACTAACTCAGATCTTCTAAAACCACCTGAAAATCCAATTAAAACTAAAGCCTTATCTCTAATTTTTCTTTTATCTTTTTCATTAGATTCATGTATTGCATTAATTAATACTTTTAAATCATTGATTAATAATGGTTTTTTACCTTTTTGATTACTTCCATTTGTTCTTTTAATACCCATCAAATTTTCCATTATTATTGGATGTTTCGTATCTATATAATGACCTTTAGTTTTATGAAGTATGCTGATTGATGCTAATCGCCTTTTTAAAGTGCTGTATTTAGAGTATGACGATAAATGGGTTATATATAATGCTAAAATTTTTGGTTGTGTTGGCATTGCCTGAAATCCATTTTTAGAACAAAATAATGAAAAGTCATTATAATCAGATTGATAAGCTCGAAGAGTATTGGCTGATTTAGAATTTCTTAAATTCTTTATTGTTTCTAATTCAAGGCTTTTTATATCTGTTATTAAATTATTCATATTTTCCGATAACCATTAATTATCGGAAATATATATTAGCTTTAAAATAATGTCAATAGCATATAAAAAATTAATTATGGGTAGAACAGTAAAGTTTATAGAAATCAAGTTATGCAAATCATACAATAAAAACCTTAATTATAAAAACTTTAGAATTGTAAAACCTTTAACAAAAGGACCAAATAAAGGTAAGTTAGCTGCTTGGACTGATATACAGGGTGGAAAAGGATTTAATACGTGTAAAGAAAGTAATAAAATCAATAATATATAATGTTAAATTAAAGCAAATGATTAGAAAATTAAAGCAAAAAGATAAGGAAAATTGGGCTAAATTATACAATGGTTATGCTGATTTCTACAAAGTACCAATGAATACTGGGATTTTAGACACTATTTGGGGATGGATTCACGATGAAAGTCATGATGTTAACGGTCTTTGCTTTGAGTTAGAGGGTAAAATCGTTGCTATTGCTCATTATAGAACAATGCCAAGACCAATTAAAGGTCAATATATTGGGTTTTTAGACGATTTGTTCGTAGAGCCAGATTTTAGAGGTCAAAAAATAGCTCAAAAGCTTATTAGTCATCTAAAATCCTTATCTAAAGCCAATAATTGGCAAGGAGTTCGTTGGATCACCCACTCTAGCAATGAACATGCAAAGAAATTATACGATAAAATAGCCAATAACACAGGTTTTGAACTCTATGAACTTAAAGGGGACTGATTTTCAGCTAAAAGTCTGGAATTACTTGAAGAAAATACCCAAGGGCAAAGTGAAGACCTATATGGATGTTGCTAAAGCCATTGGAAAACCGTTAGCAGTCAGAGCAGTGGCTAATGCTATAGGTAAAAACCCCTATCCCCCTAAAATACCCTGTCATAGAGTGATCAGATCAGATGGAAGCCTCGGTGGATATTCTGGAAAAGGAGGAATTCAACAAAAACGCCGTTTATTGAGATCTGAAAAGGTCTTCATAAAATAGTATTTTAAGCTTATTAAACCCCTTAGAAATGTTGGTAATAAACGCTTTTAATTGATATTAGTATAAATCAACATAAGTTATATAATGCATCCTTCAGTTGTACTGCAAACGACCTATCAAGCAAAATAAGGTACTCTATGGAGCTTTAAAAGGTATATTCTCAGACTGCATTGCTATACTATTCAATAATATCAACACTTTTAGACAGTCGCTAAAAAGCCCTATTTTAAAGGTTTTTTTGACCCCCACCCTATATCCAAAAAAAATTATAAATATTACATATTTCCATAGCGTCTAGAAACGTTGCTATTCAATACTTTTTTATACCTCCCTTAATTTATCAATAAAGGAACTTTAAATTATTTTATTCAGTTAAAATTTAAGATGATTTAATTTTATTATCTTGAATATTTGTTATTATTTGTAAAATTATACTAATATTTTATATTAAATAAAACTCAATAATTACATATACTTAGTTATATAAACTAATATATAAGATTAAGTAATAGTAAATATATGTTACCTAATATTAATGGCTCTTAATAGTTGCTTCTCGTCTAGAGATATAAATTCCACTAATAACAATTATAGCTAAACCGAGAAAAGTCCAATTATCAGGGAAGTTACCAAAGAAGTAATAACCAATAATTACGTTTGGAATGATCTCTGTATAACCTAAAGGAGCTAATTTTGATGCATCAGCATATTTTAAAGACAATATAAGGAATAAATGACCAATGCTGGCAAAGACCCCTATTCCAGCCATCATAGACCACTGAGAAAGGTCAGGATTAACCCATATAAAGGGCATAAAACCAGTAACAGCAACTAACCCAACAAACCCAGTTAATAACAAGGTTAATAATGGATTATCTGAAGTGCTTAATTTACGTGTAATTATTAAATAAAAACCATACATAACTCCAGTTCCTAAAGCGGCTAAACTTGCAAGATTGATTTCAAGAAAACCAGGTCTAATAACAACTAAAGAACCGACAAAACCAATTATAACAGCTGTCCATCTTCTAACACCCACCTTCTCACTCAGCAACATAGGAGAAAATGCAGTCACTATTAATGGAGCCACAAAAGCTAACGTTAATGCTTTAGCTAATGGAATTATTGATATTGCATAAAAGAAACAAATATTTGCACAAAGTAAAATTAAACCTCTGAGTATTTGTAACTTTGGTTTGTCTGACCACACTAACTGCTTGTTATAGAAAAAAAACATCACAGGTAGAGTAAACGCAACTGTGAAAAAATATCTTGCCCATGTAATTTGAAGAACTGGTAAATCTGTACTTAAGTATTTAGCAAAACCATCCATCACTGGAAGCATCATCCAACCCAATAAACTAAAAATAATGGCTTTCATAAGCCAATTGATACAGTTTAATTTAAGTATTTTAAAGCAAAGAATAGGACCAAGGGTATGGTAACAAAAGACATTACCGTTGAAACCACAATCATACTAGCAACACTATCAAC
>Ga0307986_10002749_pt1 | contig 12497 bp, 13 predicted proteins | sample EllFjometageno82_FD_203170 | JGI IMG/M metagenome (GOLD analysis project Ga0307986, IMG submission 203170) | Marine microbial communities from Ellis Fjord, Antarctic Ocean - #82 | ecosystem: Environmental > Aquatic > Marine > Unclassified | place: Southern Ocean | collected 2014-10-09
CGATTTCCTAAGCATCTTAACAACTGCTTGATCTAGATCAGTTATTCCTTGCTTGGCATCAACTATAAAAAGAATAACATTTGCTTCATCTATAGCTAATTGCACCTGCTTTCGTATTTCTTTTTCAAAGATATCATTAGACCCATCAACATAACCACCTGTATCAATAACAGAAAACTCCTTGCCAATCCACTCAGCTTTTCCGTAATGCCTATCTCTAGTAACACCACTAATCTCATCAGTAATTGCTTGACGTGACTCTGTTAATCTATTAAATAATGTTGACTTCCCAACATTAGGCCTTCCAACAATTGCTACAATATTTATCATGATCCGTATCCAAATTTTTTAAGTTGACGATCGTCATTCCTCCAATTCTTATTTACTTTTATTGGTGTTGCAAGAAATACTTTTTTATCAAGCATCTTTTCAATATCCCTTCTTGCTTCACTACCAATTCTTTTAAGCCCCATTCCTTTATGGCCTATTAATATACCCTTTTGACTTTCTCTTAAAACATATATTATTGCTCTAATCCTTATAATATCTTCTTCTTCAAAAAACTCTTCCACCTCTATCTCAACAGAATAAGGAATCTCTTTCTTATAATGCTTAAGTATCTTTTCTCTTATTATCTCTTCAATAAAAAAACGTTCTGACTTATCAGTAATAGCATCCTTATCATAATAAGGAGGAGAAACTGGAAGCTTGTCAACTATTTTAGCTATAATCTCTTTTATATTAAAACCATTAAGAGCCGAAATTGGAAGTATCATAGCATTAGGTAATTCTTTTTCCCAAAACCGTATAGCATCCATAACCTCATCCTGATCTGCAAGATCAATCTTATTTAAAAGAAGCATTAAGGGTAGCTTAGTATTTTTTATTCTATTATATAGGTTCTCATCTTTTAATCCTTTCTCGCCTATCTCGACCATATAAACTAAAATATCTGCATCTTGAAAAGCAGAATGAACAAAATTCATCATGTTTTCCTGTAACTTATATGCAGGTTTAATAATTCCTGGTGTATCAGAAAAAACAATCTGGTATTCCTTCTTATTAAGAATTCCAATAATACGATGCCTAGTAGTTTGTGCCTTATTAGTGATAATAGATAATTTCTGACCAACTAATGCATTCATTAGTGTAGATTTTCCAACATTTGGATTACCTATTATATTTACAAATCCTGCTTTATGCTCCATTTTGCAAAGAAACAAAAAATGGACTAACCAAAAGGCAATTCATTAGATTAAGAAATTAATTGATCTAATTGCTCAGTACTAACTGTCCAATCATCTTCTAAGGCACTTAGTTTTTGTTGTTCTTGATCATACTTAGAAAAGAAGTCTTTATCACCTGAGAGTTCTTTAAATTTTACAGGATCACTGAGCGATTCATCTTTATCCTTTAAACTAGCAGATAGAGAAGTAATTTCTTTTTCTAGTTTATTTATTTTATTACGCAATTTTTTAATATTGCTATTATGAGTTTTTTTATCGTGATATGATGTTTGCTCATTCTTTTTATCTTTATTTACAATCTTCTGATCTTTTTGTGAACTTTCCAACTGTTTAAAATCAGACATTTCTTTCTCAGCTAAAAAAGTATTAATATCTCCAATATATTCCTTTATATTTTGATTTTTAAATTCATATACCTTTTGGGTTAAGCCTTCTAAAAACTCACGATCATGAGATACAACAATTAAACTACCATCAAAATTTGCTAAAGCTTTTTTAAGAAGATCTTTAGAGGTTATATCAAGGTGGTTAGTAGGCTCATCCATAACCAATAAATTATAAGGCTCTAAAAGCAATTTACATAGTGCAACTCGAGCGCGTTCACCTCCAGATAATACCTTAATTTTCTTTGTCACATCATCATTAGAAAACAAGAATGAACCAAGTATTGTTCTAACATTTCCTTGACTGTGTTCGGTGACTGCATTTTCTATAGTCTGTAAAACAGTAATATCTTCATCTAAAAAATCAGCTTGATTTTGAGCATAATACCCCATCTTAATCTGATGACCAAGCTCTATGCTTCCACTGTAATCAATGGCACCAACAATCATTTTAGCTAGAGTAGACTTACCCTCTCCATTCTTTCCTACAAAAGCTAACTTATCACCTTTTACTATCTCAAGATTTATATTACTAAGTACCTTTAGATCATCATATTTTTTAGAAGCCTCATTAATAACTAAACTTAATTTACCTGAATGAGGAGCAGGAGGAAATCTAAACTGCATTCTACCAACATCTTCCTTCTCAACATGAATAATCTCTAATCGTTCAAGCTTTGTAATTAATGTCTGTGCAAAAGCAGCTTTATTTTTCTTTGCTCTAAATTTATTAATCAAAATCTTAGTTTCTATAATAAATTTATCTTGATTCTTCTTTGCTTGAATTTGTTTTTCTATCCTATCTTTTCTTAGCTCTAAATACTTATTATATCTGGCTTTGTAATCATTGATCTTACTAAAAGAAATCTCTATAGTTCTGTTGGAAACAGAATCTAAAAAATATCTATCATGAGATACAAGTACAATTGCGCCAGTATACTTTTTCAACCAATCTTCTAGCCAGACAATTGATTCTATATCTAAGTGATTGGTAGGTTCATCTAACAAAAGAATATCAGGTTTTTGCAATAGTATTTTTGCTAGCTCTATTCGCATTCTCCATCCTCCACTAAATTCAGTTGTTTGTCTTGTAAAATCATATAGCGTGAATCCAAGTCCATTTAGAACTTGACTCATCTCTGCTTGAATGTCATTACCTCCTCCCATTCTATATCTCTCATCTAAATCATGAAATTCTGAGATAAGATCTAAATATGAATCCGTTTCATAATCTGTTCTTTCATTAATCTGAGTATTTACAACCTCTAGCCTCTCTTTTATTTCATTAAGATAATCAAAAGCTACTTGAGCTTCATCAATTACTGTTCTTCCGTCTTCAAAATCTAAATCTTGTGTAAGATATCCTACAATAAGTCCGTTTGGAATAGAAACATTACCATTATTAGGCTTTAAGTCCTTTGAAAGAACATTTAAAAGAGTGGATTTTCCAGCTCCATTTTTACCTACAAGACCTATCTTATCTCCCTTATTAACCATAAAAGAGATATCCTTAAAAACATCTTGCCCTCCAAAATAAAGCGATAAATTATTTACTGAAATCATGGCTGCAAAAATACTTTTTTTGTTTTACCAAATAAATTTAATTTAAGTATCCTTAAATAAAGTTTAAGCTTTATATTTGCACATATATCGCGGGATGGAGCAGTTGGTAGCTCGTCGGGCTCATAACCCGAAGGTCGTCAGTTCGAGTCTGGCTCCCGCTACAACGAAGAGTAATTAGAAATGGTTACTCTTTTTTTTGCCTTTAACTCAAGTATACAAAGGATTTAAGGTTGTATCAGTTGAGTGTTAAACAGTTGATGTTTCTAACTTTTTATTTAAAAACTAACAAGGTTAAAAACCAAATATACACAAAACTGACAGTAATAACAGCTGAAACTGACAGTTTATTGACAGTAAAAAGCTAAAAAAATCAGTCCAAATATTTTATAAATCCCCCCCCCCTGTCTTTATAATTCACTTTTCTTTTTGGTAGTAGTCTTCGTAGAATAGGGCATTACCCTAAAGGTATATGTATATAAAATAAGTATAAGGGTTAAACTTTTATTGTTTCGGTCTGAACGAACTATAAAATTTATTTAATAATTAAGATTTTGATCATTCAAAAACCTAAAAAACCCTCACAATCTATTGGATTATAAGGGCTTAACTCTTAGTGTTGTGTTAGTCTAAGAGTCTTACAGGTAGGCATGTTAAACACGAGCCTTATTAGAAAGAAGCGAGTATCTATGTCTCTAAGTATATCTGTGATAGAAAGACTAATTGGAACATAAATACAAGCACTGATGATTAGTTAATTAGGAATGATTAAGTTTGGTTAAAATAAAATAGATTAACAATGAAAAAACTACTACTTATATTACTTTGCTTACCTATTATAGGGTTTGGGCAAATAAATTTAAAATCAGAAACATCTGTAAGAGAATACTTTGAAAAAAATGCAACAGAATTAGAAGGTATTTGGAGTTATAAACTTTATCGTCTTGCTTTTATTAAAGAAAAAAATAGTTATACAGCTATTGTGATTGATAAAAATGGTGTTTTCGATAAAGGAAATATAAAAGCAACCTTTGAAGTGGATTCTTTAAATTCAAATATTGTGATTAATTTTAAAGGAAACAAAAAACAAGATATTATTTGTTATGGAAAAATAATTAGTAATCAGAGAATAGAGTTTATTATTTCTGGTGCAGATGGAGGTAGTAGAGTTTTTATAAAAGAATATCCATTATTTGATTTTGAACTATATGACCAGGATTTTTATAAATCAAAAGATAATTTTAATCAATTAGTTAGTCTTCAAAATGATATAAATTTGATTAATTTAAAAATGGAACTTCATTACAAACAATACTTTAACAGTTTATGGTTTACACTAATTGGTCTTGGTCTTACTACAATAGGAGCTACTAATCCTAAATTTGGATCAGAAGCATACATTTTTGTTGGTGGTACTCTTTCTCTTACTGGCTCAATTATGATGATTAGGTCACATAGATGGTTTAAGAAAAAGCCAGAAGGAATTTATAGAAGAATAAACTATTAAAACAATAGATTAACAATAAACTAAGATTATTAAAAAACTACTACTTATATTACTATGCTTTCATGTGGTTAGTTATGGGGAGGATTTAAATGATTTAATTGATAATCTTATAGAATAAATAAATATGAAAAATTCATACTGTTATTATGCCTCCTCATTAGAGTCGAATAATATTCATAAAATTTATCATGATACTCAATATGGATTTAAAATTAATTCTGATAATGAATTATTTTGTCGTTTAATTTTAGAAATCAATCAAGCAGGATTATCATGGACTACTATACTTAAAAAACAAGAAAATTTTAGAAAAGCATATTCAAATTTTGAAATAAAATTGGTGGCTCAGTATCAAGAAAATGATATAAAAAGACTGGTTTCTGATAAAGGAATAATTAGAAATAAATTAAAAATACATGCTGCTATTTATAATGCAAATCAAATATTAGCACTTCAAAAATCTCATGGGTCTTTTAAGCTGTGGTTGGATCATAATTGTTCATTATCTTTACATCAGTGGGTGAAATTATTTAGGGAATCATTTAAATTTACTGGTGGAGAAATTACCAAAGAGTTTTTAGTAAGTACTGGATATCTTCCTGGGGCACATATCAAAGAATGTAAAATGTTTAATAAATTTTCATAATAAACTCAGATTTAGAATCCTACAGCCACCCACATTTTCTGTCCTTCTAAAACTAAAAAACCCTCATAATCTTTTGGATTACATGAGTTTAACTTTTATTGTTGTAATGCGTTTTCTTTTTTTAGAAATCTGAATCAGATATAACTAAAATATATTCGTGACTGGCTTGAGTTCTCTCGTCATCAACATCTGAAATCCAATTAGTTAGAATTTTGTAATCTTTTATCAAAGTATCTCTTGAAGCATTGGTGATAATCAAATCGTCACCAAACATAGTAATTGGTTCAAAAAAGTCAGTTTCTTTACCTCTTTTTGTCCAAGATGAGATTTCCTTTTCTTCATTTGGGAGAACTACGTGATCAATTGTCGATGAGCTAATAATGTTAGCCCCGTCAACATTAATCTCGGTTGAAGATTGATTGTCAATATAATAATTAACGATTGTTTCTTTTTCACAAGAGATAAGTGTAAAAAGAGTAATTAATAAAAAAGCTATTTTTTTCATAGTGTTATATAACAAATCTAAACAATTATTTATCAACAATGGAATAAGTGATTTTACTTAAATTTTAGAATAATCAAAGATTTAGAATCCTACAACCAAAAACTGTCCCCTTTTCTGTCCCCCTAAAATTAAAAAACCTTCATAATCTATTGAATTATAAGTGTTTAACTTTTATTGTTGCGGTCTGGACGGGACCTAATCTAATATAACCTTCTTTTCTACTGTTCCATCATCATAGATATAAAAGAGTGGTTGATTTGTTTGTTTTGTTTCTCTGCCTAATAGGTCTGTTACTTTAAGAAGTTCTTTATTTGTCTCTTGTTCTTCTATTAATGATGGTGAAGAGACATAAAATGTAATTGTATCATAATCATCTGGAACAATGCCAGGTGAACAAGGAGGTCCTCCAAATCCTGTAGATAAAGTCAAATCAAAAATATATGCTCCTGAAGAAAGTGGGTTAAATTTAAATGTATCAGTAGTGTTGCAAATTGTAGTTAACATACCAAGGCAATGTTGCGTTGATGCAGTAATACTATTTGCTGATATATAATCAATTTTAGCAAGCAATTCACAATCAGAAGAAGAAAAACTAAGTTCTGCAAAAATATAAACTGTATCAGTTTCAGTTGGATATATAGGGAAAACAGTCAATGAAATAATAGAGCCCTGCCCAAACCCAATCAAAGGCAAGCAAAGTAATATAAGTAGTAGTTTTTTAATTTTTTTAAACAAAAGAGGTTATTAAAATCTTGGATTTACAACATTATTTTTCATTGAACCAAAAGTATAACTAATTCCAAAATTCATATAATAAAAATAGTTTGACTCCAATTCCTTGAACAATCTAAATAAACTTTAAGTTTATCGACTTTTTGCCCAAACCCAATCATTGGTAAGAAAAGTAATATAAATAGTTGTTTTTTCATAAAGTAAACTTACTCAATAATTTTCTAAAAAAGTTCGAACTTAGGACCGAGAGGTCAACCAAAAAGAAACCCACTAAATTTAGTGGGTTTTTATATATTAGCAGAATGAATAATCTAAATGAAAAAATAGGAATCACTTCATCTATAATAATTATGGTTGGATGTCTATTAAAAGCATTTCATCTTCAAGGAGCAGCGGTGGTATTAACATCCGGATTCTTGTTTTTCTCTTTAATCTTCATGCCATCAATTATTTTTTCTCAATTAAAAGAGAAAAAAATAATTCACGCAATAGCAGGTTTTTTTCTTAGCACATTAATACTTGGTGTTCTGTTCAAAATAATGCATTGGCCATTTGCTAATTTTCTTATTTCTTGGAGTGTAACAGTATCTCTTTTTGGTATAACTCCCATATATATTATAAGTAACTATTATGCTAAAATAAATGAGGATTTCAGTAAAAAGGATCGCATGAAAAATATTCTAATTGGGATTCTCTTTCTTACTCTTCTATCATTATGGTATGCAATGATAGATCTATCTAAAACCCCAAGTCCTTACTCAATTCCTTAAAAAAGTTCGAAATAAGGACCGAGAGGTCCACCAAAAATAAACTCACTTATTTAGTGGATTTTTGTATAATTGCCTATTAATAAAAATAATCATTATGAAGAAATTTGATTTTAAAATTATAGAGAACAAAAAACTTAAATTCATCCTACTCTTTATAACATTTCTATTATTAATCCCCTTAATAGCAATGCAATTTACAAATGAAGTAAATTGGACTCTATGTGATTTTGTTGTTGCTGGAATTTTACTTTTTGGCACAGGGCTAATTTTTAATCTTGTAGTAAGAAAAATAAAAAATATCAAGTATAGAATTGTTATCGGTGTAGCTCTTCTGATAGTACTTCTATTAATTTGGGCAGAACTTGCAGTAGGTGTTTTCGATACACCGCTTAGCGGAAGCTAAATAATAAATTGATAAACATAATTTTGAATAAAAAAAATCGGGATGAGAGGATTAAATCCTTAGACTCAATAATTTTCTAAAAAAGTTCGAACTTAGGACCGTAAGGCCCACCCAGAAACAAACCCACTCATTATGAGTTAAGATTCTGCTTTTAAATCAAAGAATTACAAAATCCCTAATATTTTTTTTAATTAAACGTTATTTACTTGAAAATTAACCAACAAAAAATAAAAAGAAAGAAATGAAAAAATTAATTTACACCTTATTAGCAGTATCAATTATTTTTGCTGCTTGTAAAAAAGAAGATGAAGTTGTTACGCCAACATTAGTTTATGGCTGTACTGATTCAACGGCTACAAACTATAACCCATTAGCAACAGTAGATGATGGTTATTGTGCTTTTGGGTTTGTAGGTGGCGTTTGGATTAAAGATACACAGGTGATGGACATTCATGCTGTAGTTTCATTTGGAGGAATGATAGTTTTTGATTCAACATGGGTTGAAACAGAAAGTAATCCTGACTCAATGGAGATTGTAAAAACAAAATTCTGGGATAATGGAGATTTCAAACACTGGGATAATAATAATAATCTTGTTGACGATGGTACTTGGGTACAATCAGGAAGTACTTTAACTATGACAACAGATACCGTAATCATTGCTGAAATATTAAGTGTAACTAAAACAAATTCAGTACATCAAATTATAGGAAATGAAAGTTTTACTGATAGTGGTGCTGATTATGATATAGATTTTGTTTTTACAAGCTATCAAACCAGAGATGAAAATGGATTCACTACTAATAACACCAACCAACGAATTGGAAATACTTCTTTGATCAATAAAAGAAAATTAATCAATAGTTTTAAGCAATAATTTTAACCAAATAACACCTGTTGTGCATACATTATATAAAAGGAATGTCCCATTTGAGGCATTCCTTTTATATTTAATACAGGACATAAAGTAGGAGATTTTTGATGTTATTTTGAATATCCTTATATAAAAAAAATTTGATTAAATTTAAGGACTATTAAAATAATAGATTAACAATAAACTAAGATGAAAAAACTACTACTTTTATTGCTATGCTTGCCAATGATTAGTGTAGGACAAATCAGTGTAGATAAAGAACCACACAAATATGGAGGCTGGTATTGCCCTGATAATTTAAATGGTTTTCCCGCTGTAGATATAAAAAACTGGAAAGATGTTCCAGTTGTAAATGGAAGAATGGCAACTATGGAGGAAACTCAAAACGGAACTTCCTTAATCTTTGTTGATATTGAAAAATATCCAGACGCAAAACCATTGGATATGAAAATGCCAAAACTGGCTCGATTTTATAACTATCGTTCAGGAAAAGAAGAAACTATAATTGTAATACAAGCTTTAAATATATCAAATGATTTTGTTGTTGGTTTTAGATATTTAAATGGAGGAAATGGAAGCGCTCGATTAGATGAAGTTAGGTTTCTTTCCGATAATGAGATTAAATACATTTTACCATCCCGCTTTGTCACGCTCAATATCAAAATAAATGCTACTAAAGATGAAATTTGGGAGGTGTTAACTAAAGATGAATACAGTAAAACTCTTCAAACTATTTTTGATAAAGAAAATATACTTAAAACTGATTGGAATAAATCATCAAAAGTTAATTTTATATATCTTTACGCAGGTTTAATTACTTCAGAATTCGCAGGTAATTTATATGGTAATCAGTACATTCAAATTGATTGGGAGTATGAGATATATCAATATGTTGAAAAATTCCTTGTTTCAGAAAACGATCAAACAAAAAAATCAGAATTACATATCGTGTGTGGTCCTTATGGTGATGATTTTGAAAGTCAAAAACTTATATTAAATACCTGGGCTCAAAAAGTGAAAGAGTTGAGTGAGTGATGAACTTATACTATTACAGATTTTAAGAGGAAATCAAGAAAAATTGATGGTTTTAGATTAAAAGATGCTATAGTTAAAGGAATCTATTTCTTAGAAATAGAAACAAGTACTGGAGTTGTAAATAAGAAGTTAATTCTGCAATAAAGTTCAGTCCAGATCGAAACAATAAAAGTTAAACACTTGTAATTCAATAGATTATGAGGGTGTTTTAGTTAGGGTTGAACATATAGTTGGACACTTTTGATGTATTTTGTAAATATTCCAGTTTTATTTTATTAAATTTAGAAAAAAATATAATATATGAAAAAAATATTCTTCTTTTTGTTTTCAATTTTCATTGTTTTTTCTTCTAATGCAACACATCTTATGGGTGGGCAAATTACTGCTTCATATCTTAGTTCTGACTCTACGGGTTCTCATTATATTTTTGAGTTAACAGCTTATAGAGATACTATAGGAATTCCAATGGGAGTTAGTGCAGTTTTTGATATTGAATCTTATGATACAAGTAATGGAACTTGGAATTCTTTGCAAACATATACAGTTACTTATGATACAAGTTCAGGAAATCTATTACCTACTGTGACAGTTTATGGAGTTGAAGTTTATTCTTTTTTAGATACTATTACTCTTCCAGGAAATGGTTACTATTCAATAAGTTGGAGTGAATGTTGTCGAAATGCCGCAATTGTGAACATGTATTCTCCTTTATCTGAAAACCTACACTTAACCACATATTTAACCGTTGATAATTTAAATCCAAATTCTTCACCAACTTTTTTAACTCCACCTGTTGCTTATTTACCTCATGATACAATATGGCAATATAATCCTTTACCATTTGACCCCGATGGTGATTCTTTAGTTTGGAGTTTAGCAACTCCATTACATACATCTTCAGTTCAGGTTAGTGGCTATGAATATCTCTCCGATTCGTTATATTCTGATACTACAGGGATTTTTACATTAGATTCAATCACTGGGTCAATTAGTTGGGATCCAAGAATACTTGGAAATTTTGCTGCATCACTAATTATTGAAGAATTTAGAAATGGTAGCAAAATAGGAGAGATGAGAAGGGATATGCAATTTATTGTTATTAATGACACATCTAATTTTTTACCTATTATATCTAATTTTCAGACTATTCCAACTAATTCATTAGGTTATCCATATGTTTTAATAAATCCTGGAACAAATTATCAGTTGCATTTAATTGGTAATGATGTTAACCCTAATGATATATTATCTATGCAAGCTTTTGGAGAGGTTTTTGGGTTATTTATTTCTCCTGCATCATTTAATTATATTAATACAGGAAATGGAAATGAGATTCAAGGTACATTCTCATGGACACCTGATTTAACTCATGTGCGTCCTCAATCATATATTACTGTTTTTAGAACTTCTGATAATTTATTTTATTTTGATAATACCATTCAATTTGAAGTAACATTAGGAAGTACTAATTTAAATGAAGAGAATTTACACTTAAATAAATTATATCCAAATCCATCTAATGGAAATTTTTTGTTTTCATTGAATTTAAAAAACCCTAAGAATATTGAAATTAATATTTTTAATATGATGGGTGTTGAAATTTATCATAAAGATTTGAAATTAACTTCTGGAAATCATATTATACAAAATAAAATTGATCTTAAGAATGGATATTATTTATTAAAAATATCTGATGAACAAAATGTTATTAAAACATCAAAAATCTTAATTATTAAATAAATTTTTATAATCCCGTCCAGACCGCAACAATAAAAGTTAAGCCCTTATAATTCAAAAAAGATTATGAGGGTTTTTTAGTTTTAGGGGCACAGAAAAGGGGACAGTTTTTGGTTGTAGGATTCTCAAACTTTTATTATTCTAAAATTTTAGTAAAATCACCTGTTTCATTGTTGATAAATAATTGTTTAGATTTGAATTAAATTTGTAATAATTTAAAATTCACCCTTAGGCGTGAAATCAAATCTATAAATTTGTTTATTATTAAAATAAAATAAGTATAATTTGTAAGTGTATTTTTTACACAAACATTATATATTTGCAAATAAATTCATAGTATTTCAATAATTAAAATATAATAACAATGAAAAATATCTTTATAATTTTTGCCGTTACTTTTGTACTAATTCATACAATACAAGCACAAGTAGTAACAGCTGTTCCATGTGATATGTTAGGAATGTCTGTAAATGTTGGTTCTCAAGAAACCTCTATTAGTATTATCCATTCAGGTCAATACATGACGCATCCACAATCAGAAAATATCTTTACTTGGGAGTTTTCAGATCAACAAGGAAATATACTGCATCAAGATACGATAATAGATGATTCATTCTGTAATTTTAATCATAGTTGGTCACTTACTGATACAATTAATGTTACTGTAACTTTAGTAAATGATTCGGCTAATTTGGACCCCTGGTTTATTAATCAAGGTTTACCTCTTACTGGCGAATCAATCAATTGTCTTTTTGAAGATCAATTGTTTTGGTTTATAGATACATTTCCAACTGGAACACTTTATGGTTCTTGGACATTTATTCATAATAACGTAGGTGTTGATCAAAACACTCAAACTGGTATTGACAATCATTTTATAAATAATAAAAGATTAATTAAGATTGTTGATTTATTAGGAAGAGAATCCGCTTTAAAAGCCAATTCACCACTATTCTACATATTTAATGATGGAACAGTTGAGAAAAGAATAGTTATAGAATAAACTAAAACAGATAAGTCTTGATGATTACGGAAAAGGAATATATTTCTTAGAGATAGAAACTAATGACGGTGTAATTAATAAGAAGCTAATTCTGC
>Ga0307986_10002752_pt1 | contig 12491 bp, 13 predicted proteins | sample EllFjometageno82_FD_203170 | JGI IMG/M metagenome (GOLD analysis project Ga0307986, IMG submission 203170) | Marine microbial communities from Ellis Fjord, Antarctic Ocean - #82 | ecosystem: Environmental > Aquatic > Marine > Unclassified | place: Southern Ocean | collected 2014-10-09
AGTAATATTTTTAGATAATGTAAAATCTATTTCATTTAATTTTTTTAAAAGTTCTATTTTTGTAACTTCATCAAGCAATGTTAGTGGCGGTAAAATATTTAAATATTTTTTTTCCTTAGTTGAAAGAATTGTATGCAAAGCTGAGATTAATGGGTACTGGTCAAAAATTTTTCTAACTTTTATAACTTTTTCATTTGTATCTTGTGAATTTTTATTTTCAAAATCATCAAACACTTTACGAGCTAAAGAATGTGTAACGTTTGTAACGGCTGATATACATCCACTGCAGCCAAGCTCTAAACCTTTTAATAGTTTTGCTTCTGAGCCTGGGAACATCTTGAAATTAGGAATTTTTAAAGTTTCAAAAAGATTATAACTTGAATCTTTACATCCTATAATTTGCTTTGGAAAATTTTTAGCTAATTTTTTTACTGCTTCAGCGTTAAACAAATAACCACTTAATTTTTCAAAATTATATAGAATTATTTTAATCTTTGGGAGTTGAGATATTATTTCTGCATAAAAATTGTAAACACCTTCGTCGGTATTCCCTTTATAATAGGCAGGAGGCATAAGTAAAAAAGTTTGAAAACCAAACTCTATTGAATAACGAATAAGATCTAAATTATCCTTAAAAGAATTAACACCTGTTCCAATATAAAATTGATTTTTAAATTTGCTACTTGTTGTTCTGGAAATAAGATCTTTTTTCTCTGAAATAGATATTAATTGACTTTGACCTGTGGAACCAAAAAAAAATACACCGTGTAGACCATTTTTTATAGCAGACTCTGCGTGATTTATTGTTGCCTCAACATCAAGTGATTTATTATCTTTAAGAATGCTTAATCCTGCAGCATAAACACCATTTTTAATCATATTTTTATTTAATTTTTTTTACTAAGTTATATTAATACAAATTAACAAATATGAAAGTTTTAGTTGTTCAGCAAAGAATGGGGATTGGAGATATGGTTATCTTCTTACCTTACATTCACGCGATTTCAAAAAAACTTAACACACAGGTTTCGCTATTAGTCAAAAAAAACTCTAAAGCAGAGGGGTTGTGTGCTGAAGATCCGCATATCGAAGAAATAATTTATTTAGAACGAAATAAAAACAATACAGGGAGACATGATGGATGGTTAGGATTTTTTAATTTGTTAAATGATATTAAAGAAAAAAAGTTTGATAAAATTTTTATTTTTAATGGCTCTTTAAGATTCTTACTACTTGGTAGATTATCTGGAATTAAGTCTATTCATCAATACCCCCTATTTACGAGAAAAAACAATATTGTAATCACTGCAAAAAAATTTACCGAACATTTTGTTGGTGAATCTTTCTCTACACAGCCATCTTTATATTTAAATAAAGAAAAAATAAAAAAGGCACAGAACAAATATAATTTTGACAAAAATTTTAAACATATTTGTATTGGCTTTTCAGCAAGTGGTCCAACAAAAAGATGGAATATTAAAAAATATATTAAACTAGCAGAAGAAATAAATAAAAAAAAGTTATGTAAATTTTATTTAGCTGGAGGAAAAAATGATAAAGAATTATTTAAACAATTTACAAATTCATCAATTAGTAGCAGTTGCATTTCTTTTGAAGATTTATCAATTCAAGAGACTTTGCCCATTATAAAAAACTGCAATTTCTATATTGGTAATGACACTGGCTGGCTACATATTGCTTCTGCGTTAAATATAAAATGTTTAGCATTATTCATGGATAGTCCTGTTCAGGCTTATGGAAAATATTCAAAAAATATTTTAGTGATTGTCCCAGAAGGTGAAACCGAAGAAAGTACAACGCATGATACTTTGGGTGAAGATAAAGTAAACTTTGAAGAAGTATTAAATAAATCTATAGAACTATTAAGTTAATTAAAATTTTCTTTTAAAATTATATCTTTAGCTTCATTAACCAGCTGACTTAGTCTCTCTGTGTTCATGTCTCTATTCATGTCTGGATGGATTTTTTTTTGTAATTTAGTTGATGCTTTTAATACTTCGTTTTTTGTGCATCCTTTTTTTAATCCTAAGATTTTATAAGACTCATCAATTGTTATGCTGCTTGGTTTTGTCCCTGTATTAGAGCCATAAGAAAACCTTCCTGTGCTTCTTAAATACTGAATGAGTCTCCATAATTGAAATATTTGAAATGTTGAAAGTCCTTTAATTTTTAAGGCACTTAAAAATATTAAAGTTAACGGTAGAGATAGTAAAAATTTACCCCCATAAGCCAACAAAATAGCTAAGGCTATGGACAGGAATAGGATAATCTTTCTTGTACCTTGAGCAATTGCTTTACTGCTAGTTTTTACAAACCAATTTAGTATTAAGTAAACTAGGACAAAGATGATGGTTCCAACTAAAAACAAATTCATATAATAATTTTCTCTCTAATGAATATACCAAAATTACGCAAAGAACCGACTGTAAAATCTTGTCACAACATAGACTGGGAAGATGACTATTCTTGGGTTCATCAGGAAAATATTCTAGAAGTTTTAAAGGATGGCTCTAAGCTTCTTCCAGAAGTAAAAAAATATCTAGAAGAAGAGAATGAATATACCAAAATACAGCTCTCTAAAACTAAGCCAATGCAGATGAAGCTGTTTGATGAAATCAAAGCAAGAATTAAACTTGACGATGAGAGCTTACCCTACAAAGATAAAAATTATGAATATTGGACTAAAATAACTAAAGAGGGAAACTATTCAAAAAAATTAAGAAGAAAAATTGGAGACAACAAAATAGAAATATATTGGGATGGTGATATTGAGGCTAGTGGAAAAAAATTTTTTAGTACTGGAGATATAGCGGTTTCTCATAACGATGAGTTACTAGCTTATTCTATAGATGATAAAGGTAGTGAATATTTTACAATTTTTGTAAGAAGAATATCTGATAACAAAATAATTGAAGAAACTATTCCTGATACGGCTGGTGGCATAACTTGGTCTTACGATGATAAGTACTTCTTCTATTCAAAACTAGATAGATTTCACAGACCAAGACAAATTTTTTCACATAAACTGGGTGCAAGTGTAAAAGATGATAAGCTAGTTTTTGAAGAAAATGATGATCGTTTCACATGTGGAATAGGTACTAGTTCTGATGAACAATTTTATTTTATTTCAACATCTGAACATACGACTTCTGAAGTTTATTATTTTAATAAAAAAGAAGCAAAGTTTGAGCCTAAAATTATTTTAAAAAGAAAGGAAGGCGTTGAATATTCACTCGATAGTTGGGGTGGATATTTTTGGATGCATACCAATCAAAATGCAAAAGATTTTAAAATTTCAAGATGTAAGCATGATGATATCAATAAGTGGGAGGATTATATCCTTGCTAGAGAAGAAGTTTTAATTGGTGGATTTATTTTCTTAAATAATTGGATGCTTAGATCAGAAAGGGTCAATGCTATACCAAAAATATTTATTAGAGATTTAAAAACCAACAAGGAAGAAGAGTTAAAAATTTCAGATGAAGAGATTATAAGTCCAAGTATGAGTCTAATACAAAAAGATAGAAATACAGATATAATAAGAATTAGTTATGAGTCTCCTAAAACTCCAGATAGAACTTATGAATATAACGTTGCAACAAAAGAAAAAAAACTTGTCAAAGAATTAGAAATTCCATCAGGGTATAATAGAGATATGTACATTGTTAAACGAGTAAACTGCGATGCTCATGATGGAAGAAAAATACCTATTACTATTACTTATCATAAAGATACAAAGTTAGATGGATCTGCTAATCTTTTACTTTATGGATACGGAAGCTATGGACATACTATTTCCCCAAGCTTTTCAACTACGCGGCTAAGCTTAATAAACAGAAATATTATCTGGGCAACCGCACACATAAGAGGTGGTATGGAAAGAGGTATGAAATTTTGGGAAGAAGGAAAAATGCTTAACAAAAAAAATACTTTTAAAGACTATATTTCTTGTACAAAATTTTTAATTGACCAAAAATATACAAGTAAAGGCAAAGTTATTGGGTATGGTGGTAGTGCAGGAGGTTTATTGATGGGAGCTGTTGTTAATGAAGCTCCAGAGTTATTTTTAGGAATGATTATGGCCGTACCTTTTGTTGATAGTTTAACAACGAATTTAGACCACTCATTGCCATTAACAGCTGGAGAATTTAATGAATTTGGTAATGCAAAAGAAAATATAGAACATTTTAAATATATTAAATCTTATTCGCCTTATCATAATATAAAAAAAATGGATTATCCTCACATACTTATTACAACAAGCTTATCAGATAACAGAGTATTGTTTGATGAACCTACAAAATTTACAGCCAAGCTTAGAGATGAAAAAACAGATAATAACTTGTTGCTTTTTAAATGCGAAATGGATGCAGGTCATGGTGGTAAATCTGGGCGTGATGCTGCGATTGAAGATGTAGCGTTCGATTATGCTTTTGCTTTAAAAATTACAGATAAATTAGACATTTAAGACTTTAAAAATTTAAAATCAATTTTAGAATTTTATCTTTTTTTTATCTAAACGTATATTTTATCTGCCAGACCATAACAAAGTATTGCACTCATTATTGTAAAGGCTAGTGGCCCATATATCGGCTCCATACCGGTTTTTTTACTCACTCCAGTTTTGTCAATTTTAATTGAATAATAATTACATAAAAATATACAAAGATTATTAATAAAAACTATATTGAAAAAAGCCCAAGTTGCATTCAATCCTCCTGCTCTCACAAATCCCACATAAACTGACATCAAGAATGCGGCAAGCAGAAAAGCACCTACAAATCTAACTGCTATCGCTCCAGATTTATCAATTCCAAATTTTTTCATAAAACTTTTTGTACCTATAATTGTTCGAAACGCGTACATCCCTGTTCCAGCAAAATGAACTAAATAAATTATTAAATAGAAAATATTATTAAATTTTTCTATCATCGTTAAACTCCTTTTATTATAATTCCATTAGCTTCTGAGTTTGCTAATCGAATAGGTTTGATAGGTTTGTATTCCTCAGAATTGTACCACTCTAGTGCTTTTTCGTAAGTTTGAAATTTAATAACTACTGTCCTCGGATGCTTCCACTCACCTTCCATAACTTGGTATTCGCCACCTCTAACTAAATACTCTCCACCAAAATTTTTTATGATATCACCTATCTTAGCAACATATTCTTTGTAGCCTTCGGAATTCTTAATGTTTATGTTAAATATTACGTAACCAGTCATTTTATAAATTGGCTTATCTCAATATTTGAGAGTTTAATCAATTGTTTTTTGTGCTCAACAGGTGCCTGTTCTTTTATAGATTATCCCAAAAATACTTAGCTAAATTAACTTTGGTTAAACTATAATGTGTGGCTAATCCAGTTGGACTTGTAACGTTTATGTCTCCAATTAATTGACCTTGAATAAAATCAATTCCAGCAAAATAAATATTCTGTTGTTTTAACAAAACAGCTACTTGTTTACTTATCTTCATTTCTTTTTTTGTTAATTTGCTAATTTCTGCCACGGCACCTTTACTCATGTTAGATAGGATACTTCCTTTTTTAGGAACTCTTATAATTGACCCCTTAACCTTACCGTTGATTATAAAAACTCTTTTATCTCCTTTTAATATCTTAGGTAGAAATTTTTGAAAAATAATATGATTATGTTTTTTAATATATTTTTTAATAATTTTAATATTAAAGCTGTCTAGAAGTAAGACTTCGTTCCCGCTGTAACTATTTATAGGCTTAACTATTACTTTTTTATTTGTTTTGAAAAAAACTTTAATTTCTTCTAAGTTTTCACTAATTAAAGTTGACGGCATATATTTTGTTAAACGGATCGAAAATAACTTTTCCGGAACCTCTCTGATAGACTTAGGATGATTTACAATTTTAACTTTTTTTACTAAATGCTCTAAAATAAAAGTGGTATTAATATATTGCTGATTAAAAGGTGGTTCGTTTCTTATCAATAAGACTTTAGATTTAGATAAATCGAAATTCAATTGCTTAGTAATTTTATAAAATTTCTTAGTTTCTCCAAAAAAAGTTAATTGAAAACATTTTGCAGTAACTTTTCCATCCATGAAACTTAAGTTGTGTGGTTCGTAATAATAAATTTGATAGCCCCTCTTCTGAGCCTCTAAAGCTAAAAATAATGTCGTATCAGTTTCTGTGTTTACTTTAGTTAAACTAGAGCCCTGAATAGCTAAAATCTTCTTTTGCATGACTAAAAAAATCTAAGTTTCCTTGTTTATTAAACTGTTCTAATAATAACTGAGCACGATTAGTTTTTCTATCAATGATATCTTCTATATGTTTTAGGTATATCGTCTCGTCTTTGTTGCTAGAGTTCATTTCTTTTCTTATATTTAATCCCTTTTTAGCTAAATCTAGAAAAATCTTACCCCATTGATGTAATTTCTTTCCTTTTAATTCTGTCTCTAGTCCTTGTTTGGGAGATTTTAAGTAAGCTTCCATCACATCTTCTTTTGACCATGACTTAACTACATCATAAGTTTCGTCTAACGCTCCATAAAGAAGTCCTGTAAAAAAGGCAGGTCCATTGCAAATACAACCCCAATCACATGTGTCTATAGATCTAACTTCTATAAATTGTTTTAATCTAACTTCAGTAAAAATAGTTGCTAGATGGGTTTCGAAATCTTTAATAGTTGCTTTAATTCCATTCAGGGGTAAAAAATTTCCTTCCATAAAATCCTTAAATGTTTGGCCATTAGGTTTAATATATTTTCCTTTGTGTATGACAAAAAGTAATGAATAATTTATTGCATAATCTAAATATTTTTCAAAATTTAAACTTTCGAACGTCACAGGCATTATTCCACCTCTAGCTGTGTTCTGCCAAACTTTATTTCGATACGAAAAATATCCAGTGAATTTGTTGTTAGCAAAAGGAGAGTTGGCAAATAAAGCAATAGTTAGGGGAACTAAATAGTTTCCAACTTTAAATTTTTTTTCAAAATCTTTTTCTGAGGTATAATCGTAATTAATCTGAATGCCCGATGTTTGATACATCATTTGTAAACTTAGCTCTCCACCTTTTGGCATTTCTTTAGTCATGATTTGATATCGTTCTTTAGGGTTCTTAGGCACTTCGTTGAGGCTGTTAAACGGATCAAATCCTATAGAAGCTGTACTAATATCCAAATCTTTTGACGCTGCTTTAATTTCATTAAAATGTGTTGAGCTTTCACTACATACTGAATGAATGTTCTTTAGTGGAGCTCCCGATAGTTCATACTGTAAACCTGGCTCTGTTGTTATTTGTTGTTTGCCTCTTTTAAGTCCAATAATATTTTCATTTTCGTAAATCGGTTTCCAACCAAAGGTTTCTAAATTTTTAAAAATTTTTTTAATTTGTTCGTAATTGACTCTTTTTTTTTCTTTTCCGGTAAACAAAAATTTTTCATGTTCTACTCCGATAAGTAGATTTTCTTCTTTTTTTGTTCCTTTGATAAAGTAGTCTATGAGTTGACTTTTAGATTTTATGACAGACATACTTAAAAACAGTTTTTACTGCTATAGCCTAGTACCACATTGTATTGATTTATTTCAAATTTTCTTTCGCATCTGATACTTAGTTTTTTGCTTGTATACACATAGTACCTACTTCTTGTTTCGTCAAAATCAATGCGATCAGGTTTGCCTAAAGAAGATGTTAGTTTGGACTCTTTTTTCCCGATCCATTTACTAAGTTTTTGTTCTTCTTTTTTAGTGGCTTCATCAACTTTTGTAGTGATAGTCTGGCATCCTAAAAAGCTTGATAGAAGCAACGTAAATAAAAATATTTTATAGATTTTTTTCATTTTCAACTAGTTGTAGAATATAACTTAATCTTATGAACAGATACATTACCTTTGGGTTGTAATTTTCAATTATTACCAAAGATTTCTTGGTTAATGTACGGTATTTAAGCTTAACAAGGAGATTCTTATGTTTGAAAAATATTTCGACTATAAAAAAAATAAGACGACTTATAAAACTGAAGTGTTGGCTGGTGTTACTACTTTCTTAACTATGGCTTACATAATGTTTTTAAATCCTTTTATACTTTCTGGCGAATTCGCCGGACCTGAAAAAGGGTTTTTTGATTTTGGTGCAGTATTTACTGCAACCATAGTAGCGACTGCATTAGCTTGTTTCATTATGGGCTTTTACGGTAAGACTTGGCCAATTGGACTAGCGCCCGGTATGGGTATCAACGCTTTTGTAGCTTTCGGAGTTGTTGGTGGAATGGGTTACACACCTCAAGAAGCTTTAGGTGGAGTATTAGTGGCTGGTATATTGTTTTTAATAATATCTTTAACACCAATTAGAGCTTGGTTAATCAACTCAATTCCTAGAAGTTTAAAGTTAGGTATTGGAGCGGGTATTGGTTTATTTTTGGCAATCATTGGACTAGAAATTATGGGTGTTGTAGCAGACCATCCTGTAACATTAGTTACAATAGGTGACATGAAAAACCCTCTAGTACTTTTAGCCTGTCTTGCTTTTGTGAGTATGGTTGTTTTAGAAGTATTAAAAGTTAAGGGTAATATCATTATTGGAATACTAGTTTTTAGTATTATTGCTTGGGCTACTGGATTAGCTAAGTTTAATGGTGTGGTGAGCACACCTCCGTCAATGACTTATCTATTTGATTTTGATCTTGGTGCTGCTTTTACGGCTGGTATGTCTACAGTGATTTTTACTTTATTGTTCATCGATTTTTTTGATACAACGGGTACATTGACATCTGTAGCTAACGTAGCTGGAAAAGTTGGAAAAGATGGAAAAATAAAAGACATACATAAAGCTATGATGGCTGATAGTGTTGGAACAGTTGCTGGTGCTTTAATGGGTACAACTACTGTAACAAGTTATGTTGAGTCAGCTGCGGGAGTAAAAGAAGGTGGAAGAACAGGAATGACTTCAGTAGTTATTGGAGTTTTATTCTTGGCTTGCTTATTCTTATCTCCTCTTGCAACTAGCTTACCTAAAGAAATTGATGGTGCTGCTTTACTTTTTGTGTCAGTTTTATTTGTAAGAAACATTACAGATATTAAATGGGATGATATAGCTGAATCAGCTCCTGCAGTGTTAGCAATGATAGCTATGCCACTTACTTACAGTATTAGTAATGGTATTGCTTTGTCTTTCATTGCGTATGCATTAATTAAAATTTTTACAGGAAAATTTACTTCTACTTCACCCGCAATATGGGTTATTGCTGCGTTGAGTGTTGCTAGTTTTTATGTTGCTTAAAAATTAAATCTCAAGGGCTGGCGAAAGCTAGCCCTTATTTTCCAATCTACTTTATTTTAAAGTAACAAACTCCTCAGCTGACGTTGGGTGAATAGCTGTCGTTTCATCAAAGTCCTTCTTTGTGGCACCTGCCGTTATAGTTATAGCTAAACTTTGAATAATTTCAGGGCTATCTTGTCCCAGCATATGAATTCCTAAAACTTTATCTGTTTTTTCATCAACTAATAGTTTCATTAAAATTTTAGGCTTTTTTTCAGCAAACGTATATTTCATAGGTGAAAATTGAGTTTTAAATGTTTTAACTTTATGTCCCAATTTTTCGGCATCCTCCGCGGTCAGGCCAACGGTAGATAAGGGCGGATCTGTGAAAACAGTTGAGGGCACATTTTTATGCGAGGCTGCCCGTTTAATATTGCCAAATTCACTATCAGCAAATGCGTGCCCTTCTCTTATCGCAACAGGAGTTAAATTAATTCTATCAGTTACATCTCCTATTGCATAAATATGATCAATATTTGTTTTTGAGAACTCATTGACAATAATTGCCCCATTTTTTTTCTGCTCAATATCAATTCTATCAAGATTTAATTTATCAACATTAGGTGACCTACCTAAAGCTGACAAAATACAAGCTGATTTTATACTTGGTCCCTGCTGTACTTTAATTTCTAGACCTTCTTTAGCTTCAATTATATCTTCAATATTTGTGTTAAGTTTTATGCTAATTCCTTTTTTTATCATTTCCTCTTTAAGTAAATTAGTTAAATCTCGATCAAAACTTTTTAAAATTCTTTCACCACGGTAGATTAAAGTTGTTTTAACTCCTAAGCCGTTCATAATACATGCAAATTCGACGGCAATATAACCACCTCCTAAAATACAAATATCTTTAGGTAGTTTTTTAATATGAAAGATGTCATCTGATGTAAGAACTTTATTTTTTGCTTTGTAAGCTGGTTTGTTACAAGATCCACCTGAAGCTACTAAAATTTTTTTTCCTTTATACTCTTTGTTGTTTATAAGAATTATCTCTGAATCTTTAAATGATGCATAACCATCTATTCGATCAACTTTATTTTTTTCTAAAATAGATTTATAAATATCATTTAATCGTTCAATTTCTTGATCTTTATTTTTAATTAATGTCTGCCAATTAAAAGAGATTTGTTCCGGCACCTCCCACCCATAAAACCTGGCAGTATCAAAATCATTTTTAAACTGTGCTGCATAGGTGAATAATTTTTTTGGAACGCACCCTCTATTAACGCAAGTACCACCATAATTTAAACCTTCGGCAATCAAAACTTTAGCACCATAATTAGCTGCTATTCTTGCGGCTCTAACTCCCCCAGATCCTGCACCGATAACGATTAAGTCATATTCTTTCATGAAAAATTTATTTTTTGTGTTTTTTAACTAAGTCTTCAATTTTTACTTCTTCATAATTTTCGAAGGGTTGTACAATCCAAGGATTGTCTTTTAATCTGTCAGCACAGTAATCAGGTTCAAATGTTGAATCTAATTTCTTCCAAAGCACAGCTGTTTTTATAGATTCAATATTGTCTTTTATTGGAGGATATTTTTTTAACCACTCAATACTTTTATTCAATGTAATGCCTGTGTCCGAAAGATCATCACACAAAAGTAGCCTACCTCCCATATCTTGAACCGTTGAGCTCATTTCCCTTGAAAAAACTAGCTCTCCTTGCTTGTCTTCCACGCCTGTTCCAGAGTACGATTCTACAGCAAGGTAGGCACACTTAAGTTTAAATATTCTACTTAATACATCTATTATTGGGGCTCCACCTCTCATTATTCCTATGAGCATAGTTGGCTTAAATCCACTTTTGTAAATTTTAACTGCTAATTTTTCTACTATTAGATTGTATTCTTTCCAGTCTACAATAAGTTTGTTGGCCATGGAAAAAACTAAATTATTTTAAAGGAGATGTAAATGAAAGGATACGTAGTAACTGTTTATAAGATTATAAAAGATGAACATATTCTAAAAAACTATGCTGTTAAGGCTAGAGAGGCAATTGAAAAATATAAAGGTAGATTTTTAGTAAGAGGTGGAAAGAAGATAACCACAGAAGGTGATGAGTCTCCTAGAACTGTGGTCATTGAGTTCCCATCTTTTGCTGAAGCTGAAACTTTTTTTTATTCAAAAGAATATCAAGATGCTCACGCTATTTTAAAAAACACAGTTGTGCGACACCATCAAATTATAGAGGGTGATTAGTATTGAATTGGTTCATCATCTATCGATCTCCAAAGATACCATGTGGCTACAGAACAATAAGGAGAAAATTTTTTATGAAGTTTTTCTAAAAATGCTTTTGGTGGATAATATTTTTTCCTATAATTATTAGATATTGCTCTTAAAAGACCAATATCTTGTAGAGGCCATATATTAGATCTATTAAAGGTAAATAATAATATCATTTCGGCAGACCATCTTCCAATTTGCCTGAGGTTTGATAGGTACTCTATCGCTTCTTCGTCGTTCATTTTCTTTATTAAATTAGGCTTAAAAGTTTTGTTTATTATTCTTTTAGACAATTCTTTGATACCTTTAACTTTTTGCCTACTAAGACCACAATTTTTTAAACTATTACTGGATAATTTGCTTACTGTCCTTGCTGTAATTTTGTTTTTACATTTTTTTTTGAATCTTAGAAAAACTGCATTTGCTGCAGCTACACTTATCTGCTGGCCAATAATACTTTTACATAAAGAAAAGAAAACATCATTACGGGTAATTAAATGACCATCTTTATAGTTGTTAATTAAATGTTTAATAACTTTATCTTTTTTGGATAAATATATTTTAGCCTTGTTCCAATAAATTGGTGCTTTTTTCATGACCTAGGAATAACAATCTCTTTTTTTAATTTTTTTTCTCTTATAAAAATTATTAAGGAACTTAATATCACAAGTATAGCTCCCGCTAACATTAAAGGTTTTGGGACTTCGCCCCAAATTATGAATCCAAATGTTATTGCATAAACCAAACTTAAATATTTAATTGGCGTTACCAAAGAAGCCTCAGCCAATCTATAACTTTGAGTTAATAATAAATTTGCAACACTTCCACACAAACCCATAATAATAAATAAAAAAAAATCTTTTGTAGTGGGCATTATCCATCCAAAAGGCAAAGTACAAAGCCCTAGAACTGTACATAGAACTGTAAAATAAAAAGCTATTCTAT
>Ga0307986_10002753_pt1 | contig 12488 bp, 7 predicted proteins | sample EllFjometageno82_FD_203170 | JGI IMG/M metagenome (GOLD analysis project Ga0307986, IMG submission 203170) | Marine microbial communities from Ellis Fjord, Antarctic Ocean - #82 | ecosystem: Environmental > Aquatic > Marine > Unclassified | place: Southern Ocean | collected 2014-10-09
GGCTAAACAATCTCGTCGAAGAACTCCACGATAAATATGGTCGCCGAGTGCGTCTGGTGGGCTGGAGTTTGGGCGGTATTTATGCTCGATACTTAGCTCGTATGCATCCCAATTCGGTGCGGCAAGTGGTCACACTGGGCAGTCCATTCAGGATGCGAGCTCACGACGACTCCAATGCCAGCAAGCTTCTCGAATCAATGGCCGAAAACTTTTCCCACGAGTACCGCGAGCACCTAGCGGTTGGCGAATACGACCGAACACCGATGCCGGTACCTTCCACCGCTATTTACTCCAAGACCGATGGCATTGTCCGCTGGGAAGCATGTCTCGAACAGCGCACCAAACTCACCGAGAGCATCGAGGTTCGCGGTAGCCATTGCGGCCTAGGCCACAATCCCAGCGCTGTTTACGCGGTGCTCGATCGCCTAGCCCAACCAGGTCATAGTTGGAAGCCGTTCCAGGCGCCGTTGGCGCTCCGACGCATGTACCCAAAAGCCCACCATTCGCCGTCGCCAACCACTGTCTAACGAGATTGTCTCCGAAACATCGCTGGAGTCAACCCGGTTAAGCGGGCGAATTGTCGGGTGAGGTCAGCTTGGTCGTAGAACCCACATTGGGTCCCCACCTCGACAGGTGAAACATCGGCGGCCAGCATCGCCGCTGCTCGATCGACGCGTGCTCGCAAGACGTACTGCGTGCAGGAAAGACCGAAGACGCGTTTCATACGCCGGTTGAGCTGAACTGCTGAGCAGTCGGCAACCGCGGCTAACTCGGCCGCACCGATCTTGTGGTCGAGATGTCGTTCGACATGGTCAACCACCCGTCCGAGTGATTCAACGGCGATGGTCTCTTCATTCGGTATACCGAGGTCACGGCTCACACTTGTGAGGCCGACCACTTGGCCGTCACCGTCGCGCACAGGAAGCTTGGTAGTCACATACCAACCGAGCGATCCGTCTGATCGCAACACCGGTTCTAGTTGGTCACGCAGCGGTCGTCCGGTCGCGAATACACGCCGATCCTGCTCTTCGTAACGTTCGGCCAGTTCGGTTGGGAACAGGTCGACGGCTCGACTTCCGATGACCTCGCGCTTTGATCGACGTCCGGTTCGACGTACAAACGCATTGTTGACCGCCAGGTACCGAAGATCGACACCCTTGGCACAGAAAATGACGGTGACGAGTGCCTCCATGAGTTCGACCAGGTCGTCCTGAAGATTGATGTCAGGGCCGAATATCGCATCTTGCGTCGACGGCTTGGAGGAATCGTTCATCATCGCGGTCGAAATCGTACAATACTGATGGCTCGACCGTCGTCACAATGAACCTATGACAGACCGTTCGCTACTCGTCGACGAGACCATAGAACTAGTGGCCTCATGGCTCGAACAGAGCGAAGCCATCGAGAGTCGAGCCGACCGCGCTGTCAGCGGCCCGTTGCGCGAACTTATCGAGGACCCCGATGGGGTGGCCTTCGCCATGCGTTTTATCGACCGGGTCGCCCGGCCCGAAAGCCAACAAGTGGCGGCCGGTCAACTACGGGCACTGGTGGCGGACCAAGCGTTACCTGCGTTTCTATCACCCTTGGATCGCACGTTGTTGAAGGCCGGCGCGTTCCTGGCCCCAAAGATTCCCCGGATCGTTATGCCGTTGGCGGAGCGTCGGATGCGCAAGCTAGTCGATCACCTTATTGTTGATGCGAGGCCAAAGAAACTGGCTAATCACCTGGCGGTCCGTCGCGATCAGGGTTTCGCGCAGAATGTAAATCTTCTGGGTGAGGAGGTGTTAGGAGAAGCTGAGGCACAGCGACGACTCGACGCCACTTTTGCACTCATCGACGATCCCAACGTGGACTATGTGTCGGTGAAGTTGTCCTCGGTAGTACCGCAACTGAACCATTGGGATTGGGACGGATGCCTCCAGCGGGTAAACACCCGACTCACCGAAGTGGCGCAACGAGCAGCATCATCACAGCCACCCACGTTTCTCAATCTCGACATGGAGACCTACCTAGATCTTGAACTCACTAGCGCAGCGTTCCGTCACGTCTATGCCCAGCCAGACCTGCAATCGGTTGAGGCTGGCATTGTGTTGCAGGCGTACCTGCCCGACTCCTTCGCCGCGCTTCAGGAGCTCACCGAATGGGCCACGCAGCGAAAAGCTGCTGGCGGCGCTGGCATCAAGATCCGGCTCGTAAAGGGCGCGAACCTGGCGATGGAAACGGTCGAGGCATCACTGCACGGCTGGGAGCAGGCTCCGTACGGTTCCAAAGCCGAAGTCGACGCCAACTACAAGCGGTGTCTCGATTGGCTACTTCTGACGGACCGAATGCGAGCGGTGCGAATTGGCGTGGCCAGCCACAATTTGTTCGATGTTGCATGGGCTCACCTGTTGTCCAACCAACGCGGGGTTTCTGATCGGGTGCAATTCGAAATGCTGCAGGGCATGGCACCCAACCACGCCCGGGTGATCAACAGCGAGACCGCGGATGAGCTTTTGCTCTACACCCCCATTGTGGATTCTGAGAGCTTCGATGTTGCTATCAGCTATCTGTTCCGCCGTCTCGAAGAAAACGCCGCTCCCCAAAACTTCATTCGGTCGCTGTTTAGTTTGCGGCGGGGCAGTCCGGAGTTCACGCACCATGCGACCGGGTTTCGCAATGCTGTGGCATCTCGTTGGGATGTAGGTGATCAGCCGCAGCGTTCGCAGGTCCGACCGGCTGTCGGCGCGGATGTGGGTACTGGCACCACGTTTACCAACGAACCCGATTCCGACCCTGCTTTGGAAACCAACCGCAAGTGGGCCCAACAAGTACTCGACCAAACCAACTCCACATTGCAAACACCCATGACGACCAGCGTTGAGGAGATCGACCGCATCGTTCAGACGGCACGCCATGCCCAGCAGGGGTGGTCGGCGACTACGGCTCAGGAGCGACGCAGTCTTATCCGGGCCGCCGGCGATCAACTTGCTCGGCGCCGGGGCGACCTAATAGCGACAATGGTGCACGAATCGCACAAAACGTTCGCTCAGGCCGACACCGAGATCTCTGAGGCAATCGACTTCGCCGTCTACTACGCCGACGAGATCACCCGGCTGACCTCCTTGCCCGGTGCGACGTTCAAGCCGTTGGGAACCGTGGCGATTATTCCGCCGTGGAATTTTCCGGTCGCGATAGCTGCCGGTGGAGCGCTTGCCGCTCTGGCCGCCGGCAATTCGGTGATACTTAAGCCCGCTCCTGAGACGCCCCATTGCTGTGAAATCTTGGCCGAATGCCTGTGGCAAGCTGGTGTCCCGGCCGATGTGTTCCAGTTCGTCCGAACCCCGGACGATGCCGTCGGTCAGCGGCTCGTGACCACGGTGGATGGTGTCGTCTTAACCGGCGCATCAGAAACCGCCCAGATGTTTATGCAGTGGCGCCCAGATATACGACTGTTTGCCGAGACCAGCGGAAAGAATGCTCTGGTCATAACGCCCCAGGCCGATATCGACCTGGCCGTCAGCGACCTGGTTGCCTCAGCCTTTGGCCATGGAGGGCAGAAATGCTCGGCCGCATCGCTGGCTATTTGCGTCGGTTCTCTGTATGAGTCACCCCGCTTCCGGCGGCAGCTAATTGACGCGGTAAAAGGCCTCCACATCGGCGCGGCCAATGACCTCGGCAGTGATGTCGGACCCCTTATTTCTCCACCGGTTGGCAAGCTCGCCCGGGCGCTCGATGATTTGGACCCGGGCGAAGAGTGGCTGGTGCAGCCGCACCAGGATCCGGACAACCCTGCCTTGTGGTCGCCTGGGGTTCGCCTGGGTGTGCAGCCCGGCAGCTGGTTTCATCAAACCGAGTGTTTCGGTCCGGTGCTTGGGATCATGGCGGCTCCCAATCTTGACGCGGCTATCGCCATGCAGAATGCAACAGAATTTGGGCTCACCGGAGGCATCCACACCCTTGACGCGCAAGAGGTCGAGCATTGGCTCGAACGAGTCGAGGTTGGTAACGCTTATGTCAATCGAGCCATCACAGGAGCGATCGTGCAACGTCAGCCTTTTGGCGGCTGGAAACAGTCGTCGGTCGGCCCCGGCGCTAAGGCGGGCGGCCCGAACTATGTGTCCCAACTTGGCACTTGGTCGGCTACCGGACCGTTGGATGTCGATGCTTCTACTGCCAGCGCCGAAGCGGCATGGGTCGGGCACTTTTCGCTCGAGCATGACCCAACCGACCTGGCCTGCGAAGCCAACATCCTTCGCTATCGACCACTGAAGCTGGTGGGCGTACGTGTTGGTCCTGGATCTGTACCGGCAGAACTCGAGTGTGTCCGTGCTGCGGCGCAGGTTGCGGGCTGTGCCTTAGTAATCTCTGACCACACGGTCGAATCCGACGCCGAGTTCGCCGAATCATTGCGGGCGGCAGCATTTAGGCGGGTGCGTGTCTTGGGCGATGTCTCGACCGAAATACGCCAGGCCGCAAATGCCGCCCATGTTCATTTGGCTGATGACCCGGTCACGAACGAGGGCGCGCTGGAACTGCGCCACTACGTTCGGGAGCAGGCCATTAGTCGAACAATGCACCGGTTCGGCAATCTCATTTCGGTCAGCGACGGCTTAGACGTTCATTCTGCGACTTAGCTGATCGGGGTCTTTCCCCTATGGTGGTGCAACTTGGGTCCTGCTGGCAGTACCCCATCCGTTCGAGGAAATCACTTAATGAGCCGATTTAGAAACCTAAATAAGGGCAGTCTCGCGCTACTTTTCGTGAGCATTATTGGCGTGGGTGCTGTGGCGACCAAGAGTCAATGGGACTGGATGCTGGACGACGACGTAGCCGTTACCACCGACGTCGCTGCTCCCGTTGTTGAACTAGAAGAGATCGATCAAGAAACCGAACGCCTCTATCGCATCAGTCCCGACAACGGTTCGTCCCTTACCTACAGCGTCGAGGAATCTCTGGCGGGGTCAGACCGTACTGCGGTTGGCGTTACCCAGACTCTGGCGGGCGACATCGTGGTCGACCTCGTTGACCCAAGTAACAGTCAAATCGGCGCCATCGTGGTCAACGTCGAAATGTTTGATTCGGATTCCAGTCTGCGCGATAAGCGCATTCGGCACGACTTCCTTGAGTCAAGGCACTTCCCGTTCGCCTCTTTTGTGGCGACCGAAATTGTGGGCCTGCCCACCACCGCGGATGACAACACCGAAACCGAACTGACCATTACCGGCGATCTCACGGTGAAGGAAACCAGTCTTCCCATCACCTTCACCGGCACCGCATCAATGGATGGCGATGCACTCACGGCGACGATGACGAGTCAGGCGCTGATGTCGGACTACGACATTGGCCCCATTCACGTCGCTGGGCTAGCCCACACCGGCAACGAAATTGGCCTGACGTTCGTGTTGGTTGCCGACCGAGTCACTGATGACTCCCCTGCTCCGGATCAAATTGAACTCGCCGTTCTGCCCGTGGTAGCCGTTGCCCCGAACGCGGCGTTCTCTGAGACGGTGCAACCCATCATTCAGAACAGTTGTGCGTCGTGCCATGTAGAAGGTGGCGCGGGTTGGAGCACTTTGCAGCTCGACACCGTGGGCCAAGCAGCCGAGATAGCGGCGGATATCCAACTGGTCACCGCCTCGCGTTATATGCCCCCATGGCCTGCTTCGGATCTGAGCCTCGACTTTGAGCACGACTTTTCGCTGGACAACGAAGAGATCGCCACCATCTCTGCCTGGGCTGAGGCTGGTGGAGGTCTTGATGTCGATCCCGATACTCCAATTATCGCGACCGCCTTGCCCTACGAAGACATCGAACGCGATCAAGTAACGCTCCCTGACGAGTCCTACGTAGGCAGTCTCGATCAACAAGATGACTACCGCTGCCTCATCCACGAGATCGACACCGGCGACGATGGCGTTTGGGTCACTGGTGTCGCATTTGAGCCAGACAAGGACGAAGTAGTCCACCACTCAATCCTGTTTCGTGTGCCGGCAGTTGGCCGCGCCGAGGCCGATGCACTGAGCGCCCGAGACGAGCAACCAGGATGGGCGTGCTTCGGACTATCCGGTATGGAGACCGAAGGAGTTGGCGCTGTCGGTGGTTGGGCCCCCGGTCAACAACCCCGTGTCTACCCCGACGGAACCGGACTCTTCCTCAACCCGGGCGACTTCTTAGTCAACCAGATTCATTATCACTTTGACCATGAGACTCCTGCCGACCGGTCAACGATCGTCCTAGAAACGATGACGGTTGACGAACTAGCTGCCCGGGAGACACCCATGCGTGGAGTGCAAGGCGCAAGCTACCTCACCCCGGCCGAGGGACCCTGTACGCCGGAGGAAAGCGGACCAATGTGTGACCGGAGTGCGGTCATTGATGAGTTCGATCAAAAGTATGGTGGTGTTGCACCCTTCATCCCTGATGCTCTGATCAATTCATGCGGTGGCAACATCGAAGATTTCAATCAGCTTGACGGAACCAAGTTCTCCAGCTCTTGTGACCTGGCCGCCAGGAGCACCGGCACGATTTACTCCATACTCGGACATATGCACGAGTTTGGCGACTCCTACCGCATGACGTTGCATCCCGATACTCCCGAGGAAATCATCTTGCTCGACATTCCGTCGTGGAGCTTCGAGTGGCAGTTGTACTACGTGCCCACCGAGGAAATTCACATCGAACAAGGCGACATTATTCGCTTTGAGTGCGGCTGGGATCGGACCAATCTGTATATGCCCGAACCCCGCTACATCACGTGGAACGAAGGAACCGTCGACGAGATGTGTTTCTCCACCGTGTCGACCATTCCCGACGCCTAAGCCATTAGTGGTCGGCAGGCCGTACAATTTCAGCTCATCTTGATAGTTCGGAATCCCCCCAATGAGCGGCAACACAAATTTTACGTTCAAAAATGTCGCGGTCGTGGCAGTCGAAGCCTGCGACGCCACAATCGAAGTCACTTCCGCCGATATTGACGACCGCCTCGTCGATCTCTATGCCCGGGTTGGCAGCACCGCTGGCCTGCTCGAATCATTGGCCGGTATTCGCGCTCGTCGCCAGTGGGAAGAAGGTGTCTCCTTCATGGATGCCGCTGCCATGGCAGGCGAAAAGGCGCTCGTAGCATCCGGTGTCGACCGTTCGCAGATTGGTCTACTCATCGACACCAGCGTGTGTCGCGAACGACTCGAACCATCCAGCGCCGTTACCGTGTGCGATCTCCTGCAGTTGCCCTCTACCTGCATCAACTTCGATCTCTCCAATGCTTGCCTAGGTTTCCTCAACGCCATTCATGTCGCGGGAACGATGATCGATTCGGGGACCATCGACTATGCCCTCATTGTCGATGGTGAGGGAACCCGCGAGATCGAAGCGGCCACCATGGAACGCTTGCTTGATCCCCATGCTCAGATGGCCGATTTGTATTCCAATTTTGCTTCGTTGACGTTGGGATCGGGCTCCGCTGCGATGGTTCTCGGACGCCACAGCGAAAACGCCGGCAGCCACCGGGTAGCCAAAGGCTTCTTCCGCTCCGAGACCAAACATCATGGTCTGTGTGTTGGATCTTTGCAGGAAATGCGCACCGATACCGCCGCACTTCTAGCCGCGGGCACTGCCCTGTCGAAGACCGCATGGGACGATTCCGACATCGTGGATGCCACCAATGCCGACCGATTCGTGATTCATCAGATTTCCTCGGTGCACACGTCAGCGATGATCGACATTTTGGGACTCGATCCATCCCGAGTTCCGCTTACTTACCCCGACTACGGCAACATCGGGCCATGTGCCATTCCTTTCACGTTGGCGAAGGAAACTAGCCAGCTCAGCGAGGGCGACCGGGTGTTGTGCATGGGCATAGGTTCCGGACTCAATGCGGCCGTCATCGAGATCATCTGGTAGCTCGCTGGTATGGGACCCCGACACACCGAGCCAGCCCGGCGCCCGCCCGCGGGCCTGGCTGGGCTTAAGCCCGAGTGGTCACGTCTCATTCAGGTTCCGACTACCGACGGCGTAGGTCGATCCTGGCACATCCTCGACAATCGAGTCGACAATGCTCGCCTTACGTTGCTATGTGTTCATGGCAACCCGTCTTGGTCGTATTTGTGGCGCAATGTTCTTGCCCAAGCGCCTGCCGACATCCGCGTTATCGCTGTGGACCAACTCGACATGGGGTTCTCCGAGCGGACCGGTTACCTACGTCGCCTGGCCACACGGGTTGACGATTTGTGTGAACTCACCGACGAGCTTGGTCTTCGCGGCCCGGTTGTCACTATTGCCCACGATTGGGGTGGCCCTATTGCGTTGGGGTGGGCCCAACGCCATCTTGAGCAACTGCACGGTGTTGTTTTGCTCAACACTGCGGTGCACCAGCCCGCCGGTTCACCCGCTCCCGGGCTCATTCGCACCGCTCGCTCCCGAGGCATCCTGCGACCATTGACGGTCAACACTGGTGGTTTCATCACCGGTGCACTCAACATGTCGTTTCCGCGTCCGACTCAAGCCATTCGCAAGGGTTTTCATGCCCCCTACAAAAGTTCGGCCCGGCGCGAGGCCATTGCCGATTTCGTGGAAGACATCCCCCTCGATCCATCGCACCCCACCGCGGCCCCGCTCGATGCCATTGCGGCTGGGCTAGAGGCGCTCGTCGACACTCCCGCCCTTTTGTTGTGGGGACCATCGGACAAAGTGTTCTCCGACCTTTACTTGCACGATCTCGAACAGCGATTACCCCATGCGCAGGTTCATCGTTTTGTCGGCGCCAGCCACTTTGTATCTGAGGATGCCGATGTTGTTACGCCGATCTTTGACTGGCTTGCCAGCGACCAAAGAGAATCTGTTCCGGCCCGTTCTGCCGTTTCTGAGGTCGGCGTCAGTGACGTTCCACCTACCGAACAGCCGGCCATCATCGAGATGGGCGAAGACGCCAGCCACATCACGTTCGGCGAACTTCGCAGCCAGGTAGAGGCCGCCGCCGCGGGCCTAAATCAACATGGGGTGTCCGCCGGCAGTCGTGTTGCGTTGATGATTCCGCCCAGCGTCGAACTCAACATTGGCTTGTACGCCTGCTGGCGAATTGGGGCTATACCCGTACTCATCGATGCCGGGCTTGGGCCGCGTGGCATGAGTCGTGCCTTGGCCACGGCCAACCCCGACTTTTTGATCGGGATCACCAAAGCTCTTGCCGCCGCCAAGGTTATGCGGTGGTCTGGCACGCGGTTCTCGGTTGAACCGCTGACGTCAAAACGCCGCCGGGCGTTCGCCGTGGTCGATGATCTCCAGAGTCTGGCCCGCTGCACGGGTGAAGTTCCGCCTTTGCCTGCCGCGGACGATCAAGCGTTCCTTGTATTTACCTCGGGTGCTACTGGGCCGTCCAAGGGTGTGCGTTACACGTTCCGTCAGGCGCAGGCTGGTCGTGATGTGCTCACTGAGCTCTACAAGATCACGCCCGACGACCGACTCGTGGCTGCCTTTGCTCCTTTTGCCCTCTATGGGCCATCCATGGGTGTCACCTCTGTCGTCCCCGATATGGATGTCACTGCTCCGGGAACGTTGACCGCTACTGCGCTGGGCGATGCTGCGGTTGCTGGAGATGCCACTTTGGTTTTTGCGTCACCGGCGGCACTGGCCAATGTCGTGCATACTGCGCACGAACTCACCGCAGCTCACCACACGGCATTTGGCCGGGTACGACTGTTGCTTTCGGCCGGAGCCCCCATTCGGCCGACGTTGATGCGAGCGGCGCGCGAACTGTTTCCCAACGCCGAAGCTCATACGCCGTACGGCATGACCGAGTGCATACCGGTTGCCGATATTTCGCTGACCGAAATCGACGCAGCAAGCGGCGGCGACGGCGTCTGTGTTGGTCGTCCTGTCGATGGTGTCAGCGTGCAGATTCGAGAACTTGATGCGTTGGGAGAGCCCACCGGTTCGCTGACCACCGATGCTGGCGTTATTGGCGAGGTCATTGTGCGGGCCGCCCATGCCCGCGATGGATACGAGCGGTTGTGGCACACCGATCATCTGGCTTCACAGCCTCACGGTTGGCATCGCACCGGTGACGCGGGACACCTCGATGACCTAGGCCGCTTGTGGATTGGCGGTCGTATCGGCGACATTGTGGCTACCGATTCTGGACCGGTACTGCCAGTAAAGATCGAGCAGCGCATAGAAGACCTCGCCGAGGTAGACCTCGCGGCGATTGTGGGCGTCGGTCCGGCGGGAACGCAGCAACTTGTTGCGGTGGTCCAAGTTCAAGAACCCGCTCGTTGGCCCACGTTGGCTGACCTTGATTTACAAACCCGCGTGCGTTCGACCACCGGCCATGACCTGGCCGCGGTTTTCGTCGTTCCCCGCCTTCCTGTCGACCGACGACACAATTCTAAAATCGACCGTCCGCGGATCGCTAAGTGGACGGCTCATGCTCTTACCGGCCGACGTATGCGACGCTTGTGAAGATTCTGGTCACTGGGGCAACCAGCCTCGTGGGCGGCCACACCGCCACTCAACTCGCGGAGTTGGGCCATGAGGTCACGGTGTTTCAGCGGAGTCCAAGTGGACTTTCGGTAGCTGAGTTTCGTGGATCATTGACCAACATCAATGAGGTCCGTCCGGCTGTTGCTGGTCAGGATGCGGTTGTGCATTTGGCCGCCAAAGTTGGCGTTACCGGTACGTGGGATGAGTTCCATAAGACGAATGTCAGCGGCACCCAAACCTTGATTGAGACCGCCCAGAAGGCGGGTGTGGGTCGGTTTGTCCATATTTCGTCACCCTCGGTGGCCCATGGCGGTGCGGCGCTTGTTGGGGCCCCAACTGGTGTCGCGGACCCAACGTCCACGCGCGGCCATTACGCGACCAGCAAGGCGCTAGCCGAGCAATTCGCATTAGCGGCGTCTAGCTCATCAATGCCGATAGTGGCGCTTCGCCCGCACCTCATTTGGGGTCCCGGCGATACGCAGTTGGTGGGCAGAATCGTTGCCAAGACCAAGGCCGGACGTATGGCCATGATTGGGTCCGGTAATGCGCTCATTGATTCCACATTCATCACCAACGCGGTCGACGCTATTGTCGCGGCGGTCGATGCCGCCCCTGGCTTAGGTGGTCAGGCATTTGTCGTTTCCAATGGTCAGCCCCGCACCGTCAGCGAACTCATTGGTCGCATTGCCGTTGCGGCTGGTCTCACCCCGTCTGATCGTCACGTTCCGGCACGGCTGGCCTTTGCTGGCGGTTGGTTGGCCGAGCGAACTTGGGAGCGTCAGCAACGCACTGACGACCCGCCGATGACGAGCTTTTTGGCCGAGCAACTTTCCACGGCGCATTGGTTCGACCAAAGAGCAACCCGCGATGCTCTCAACTGGACTCCCGAGGTAGGCATCGACGAGGGTTTCGAGCGTTTACGGGCGTGGTTCCAACAGCAGTGAGGTCACCCGAAACTAAATTTCGGGAAGTAGATCCCACTCGCCGACAAACATGATCCCCACGACAATGCTCGCCACCGCCACGACCACGGCAAGCGTCGCGTAGATGGTGAAGTTCCGTTCAGCGTTGAGTAGGCCGAGGCCGGCTAGCACTGCCAATCCAGAGTTTGCTAGGACGAGACCAATAACCCAGGCCAACAGGACCATCAGCCCGACATTGCCGCCTTCTACTGAAGTCGAGGCAACAAATACTGCTATCTGGGTCGGGCTTTCGAAGCCAACGCCGTGCAACATTCCAATCCCGGCAGCAGTGCCATTTCTGTAGCTGCTATCGGCAGAATCGGGCAGGACTAGATCATGTTGGTGCGCTTGGTGATGATCGTGGTCATGCTCAACGGAGATATGCCGTTCCCCGGCCCGTCCGGTCACCTTCCGTAATCCGGCGAAGGTCCCGTTGAGCACGAGCATCCACCGACTCCGCAGGCGGAAGTCACGGCCGTGTCGTACCAACCCCACCAGCACCCAAATTCCCAAGGCAATAAGAGTGATGCCGACGATCCGGCCCATCCAGGCATCGAAGCTCTCGGGGATCGCGGCACCAAACAAAATGGCGATTGAGCCGAGCACGAAGACCACCGCAGCGTGACCTAATGCGTAGTACAGCGAGAGCAGAAACCCTTTACGGCGGCTGTCTGCCGCTCCGGTGAGGTCGGCGATTGCTGCTATGTGGTCCCAGTCGATGCCATGGCGTAAACCCAGCAGAAGCGAGGTAACGAGGAGGCCAACAGTCACCTGTCGAGCCTAGAGGTTTAGATCGTTCCTGGTTCGCCGTAGTAGTCGGAGTTCACAATCCAGAACACTGCTTCGCCCGTTCCACCGTCGGTGGCTGTTTTGACGTGGTAGTGAAATATCGGCTCGTCGAAGTCGGTGGTGCAGTGGGTGTGGCCGTTGTAGGCATTTATGGGTTCAGTAACGGCCTTGCCTTGGCAATCCAGTTCTTCTGCGTCGATTGGTCCGTAGACCGGAAATCCATCCATGAGAAAGCCAAGCAGCACGCCGGCGTTGGTTCCGGCATCCTCAATCCACGTGTAG
>Ga0307986_10002756_pt1 | contig 12480 bp, 11 predicted proteins | sample EllFjometageno82_FD_203170 | JGI IMG/M metagenome (GOLD analysis project Ga0307986, IMG submission 203170) | Marine microbial communities from Ellis Fjord, Antarctic Ocean - #82 | ecosystem: Environmental > Aquatic > Marine > Unclassified | place: Southern Ocean | collected 2014-10-09
TAAATGAAGCTTGTATTATAACTTAAAAGGCCAAATCCTATACCTGTATTCCATATCAACTCTAAGTTAATAAAATTATTAATATAAACTTGATTATTATTTAGCTGATTATCGATTATTTTAACTTTAGTAATTCTGTCTAATGCAAAAAATAAAATCACTAAAAAAAAATAAACTAAGTTTTTTTTTTTAAATAATGATAAAAAATTGATTTTTTGTAATTTTTCTGGATAACTCATGTTAGAGATTGTTAGTTAAAACATTTTCACATCTTACACATTTTGTTTCTAAAATTTTCCAACATCTTGGACACTTAATTCCTTGAGATTTTTTAACTATAATTTTTAATTCTTCTTTATTTACACTTTTAATTTTCTGGGCCTTTGAGGTTATAAAATATTCAGCTAAATCAATACCTTCTAATAGTTCAAAATTTTTACTATCAGCCGTAATCTGTAATTCAGCTTCTAAACTTGATCCAATTTCTTTACTCGCTCTTTTTTCTTCAATAGCAATATTCGTATCCTGTTTTATTTTAAAAAGTTTTTGCCATCTAATATCTAGATTTTTATTTTCCCAATTTTTAGGAATTTTGACAAAGGAATGTTCATGAATATTTTTTTCATCATTACTTACTAAGCTGTAGATTTCATCTGTTGTAAAAACAAAAATTGGTGCAAACCATTTTAATAAACAATCTAATATTACGTTTAAAACTATGATGCATTCTTTTCTTTTCTTTGAATTGATACTATCACAATATAAAACATCTTTTCTTATATCGAAATAAAAAGAGGAAAGGTCTAATGCACAAAAATTTAGTAATTCTTTGTATAGTTTATGAAAATTATAATTTTGTAGATTTTCTTTAATTGAACTATCCAATATAAAAAGTTTATGCAAAATATACTGCTCTAGTTCATCAAATTTTTCTATCTTCAATGTATCGAATGATTGAGGTTGAAAATTATCTTTTATATTACCTAGAATAAATCTAAAAGTATTTCTAATTTTTCTATAAGACTCTGCGTGTTGTGCTAAAATATTGTTATCTATTCTTAAGTCTTCTGCGTAATCAGAGGATGCAACCCAAGCTCTCAATATATCGGCGCCATATTTTTTTAAAATTTCTTCTGGTGAAATTACATTGCCAGAAGATTTCGACATTTTTAATCCTTTTCCGTCGACAACGAAACCGTGAGATAAGATACTTTTGAAAGGAGCTCTTCCTCTGGTACCGCACGATTCCAATAAAGATGAATGAAACCAGCCTCTATGTTGGTCTGAACCTTCTAAATACATGTCAGCAGGCCATTGAAGATCTTTCCTTTTTTCTAAAACAAAACTATGCGTTGATCCACTATCAAACCAAACTTCTACAATATCATTAAGTTTTTCATAATCATTTGGCTCATGATCTTTGCCTAGAAATTTTTTTGGATCATCTGTAAACCAGCAATCCGAGCCTTCTTTTTCATAAATCTCAGCTATTCTATCAACTACTTTTTTGTCTCTTAATGGCTCTTTAGTTTTCTTATTGATAAAAATTGGTAAAGGGACTCCCCAAACTCTTTGGCGTGATACACACCAATCTGGTCTTCCTTTGATCATCGACAGTAGTCGCTCTTTACCTTTTTCTGGAAAGAATACCGTCTCATTTATTGCTTTAATAGCCTTTTCTCTTAACGAATTTTTTTCCATAGAGATAAACCATTGCGGTGTAGCTCTGTAAATTAATGGTGCTTTTGATCTCCAAGAATGAGGGTAGCTATGGTGTAATTTATCATCATTTAACAACTTATGCTGTTCTTTTAATTTTTCTATTACCAGTGGATCGGCCTTAAAGATATGAGTATTGGTAAAATAAGGTATTTCTTTTGTATACAGGCCAGCGTTATCAACCGTATAACTTGATTGAATATTATTTTTTAAGCACAAATTAAAATCATCTGGTCCATGACTGGGTGCACAATGCACTATTCCAGTTCCCTGCTCAAGATCTACGAAGCCTGCTTCAAGCATAGGTACGTCATATTCAAATTTCATTTTTAAAAATGGGTGATTACAAATTGTTCCCTTTAATTCGGACCCTTGAAAAGTTTTTAAAATTTTGTGATCTTTTATGCCACAAGAATTTATAACTGCGTCAACTAGGTTTGTGGCTACAACTATTTTTTTGTCTTTAAAATGATCTAACTCACTTATTTCAATAAGTGAGTATTGAATACTGCTGTTATAAGCTAGAGCTTTATTAGCAGGAATAGTCCAGGGTGTTGTTGTCCAAATTATTATATTTGCATCTTTTAAAAAGTCTTTATTTGTTTTTTTTATTTTGAAAGCAGCAAAGATGGTGCTTGAGGTATGATCTTGGTATTCAACCTCAGCATCTGCTAAGGCAGTTTTTTCAACTGTTGACCACAAAACAGGTTTAAATCCTTGGTACAAACTACCGTCTAATAGAAATTTACCAAGCTCTCTTACTATTTGTGCTTCGGCTTCATAGCTCATTGTTGAATAAAAATTTTTAAAATCTCCAACAACGCCTAATCTTTGAAATTCATTTATATGAATTTTTATCCAATTTTTTGCAAACTCTCTACATTCTTGTCTAAAATCTTTTATAGGTACTTCGTCTTTATTTTTTTTCTTTTTTTTATATTGTTCTTCTATTTTCCATTCAATTGGTAATCCGTGACAATCCCAGCCAGGAACATAGACTGAATCTTTTCCATTCATTTGGTGAAAGCGAATTATCATATCTTTTAGAATTTTATTAAGTGCTGTTCCCATATGAATGTGTCCATTAGCATAAGGTGGCCCATCGTGAAGAATAAATTTCTCTTTTCCTTTTGAGGCTTTTCTTATCTTTTCATAAATTTTATTTTTTTCCCATTTCTCTAGAATTAGCGGCTCTTTAACTGGCAAGCCTGCTTTCATAGAAAAAGCAGTTTTAGGGAGATGTAAAGTATCTTTAGACATTTTTTTTTGCTTGAATTATATCAATCTTTATTTGTTTCTTTAGTTGTTCTAAACCTTCAAATTTTTTTTCTGGCCTAATAAAATTTATAAAATTAACTCTTATCTCTTTATTATATAAGTTTTTATTAATTCCAAATATATTCACCTCTAATAGTAGATTTTGTCCATTAAATGTTGGCCTATAGCCTATATTAGCTATACCTCTTTTTTTAAAAGAGTTGGTTTCCACTGTTACAGAATAAACCCCAAGTTTTGGTATTGTATAATTACTTAGCTCAACATTGCATGTAGGAAAACCAATTTTTCTTCCTCTTTTTTCTCCTTTAATAACTTTTCCAACAATACACCATTTTCTGTTCAAAAGTTTATTGGCTTCTTTAATCTTTCCTAGGGATATATTCTTTCTAATTAAGGATGATGAAATAGTTGATTTTAAAATTTTTAGTGGATTTGTAATAATTGTTTTAAACCCAAAAATATCCTGAAATTTCTTTAAAGTGTCAATATTACCTTTTCTTTTCTTACCAAACTTAAAATTTTTACTTACATATAAATATTTAGACTTAATTTTAGAAAAAATAATTTTTTTTATAAATTCTTCTGCGTTTAATGATGAAAATAATTTATCGAATTTTAATATTATTATAAAATTAAGTCCTAATTTTTTAAGTTGGTCCTTTTTTTGTTTTAATGAATTTATTCTATGATTTTTAATTTTTGAGTTAAAAAACATTACAGGCATTGGCTCAAACGTAACTAATCCAAATTGTAATTTATTTTTTTTAGCTTTTTCTTTAGCTTGTGTTAAAACTTTTTTATGACCCATGTGTAACCCATCGAAATTTCCTATAGCGACTACAGAGTTTTTATGCTTATTATTTATTTTAAGATTGTTATAAATTTTCATATTACCAGGTCAAATCTGTTTGAAAATAATCTGCTTCTACTTTATATCTTTTTAAAAGGTCTGTTAATTCTTTCTGATTTTTAAATTCATTTCTGTGTACACCGTTAGATATAAATACAGAGTCTATTTTTAAATTATTAGCTCCTTTTATATCTGTCCTTAAGTTGTCTCCAATAGCTAACGCTCTCTCATTATCTTTAAAACACATTTTGTATATTTCCTTATAAGGTTTTCCAAAATATATGGATGTTCCACCTAATGACTCAAAAACTTTAGCAATTGCTCCGGCACAATGTTCCTCTTTTTGCCCTCTGTGAACAATCAAATCTGGATTTGTGCAAATTAACTTTTTGGATAAATGATTTTTTAATAAATCTTTATAAAAATTTAAATTATTTTCATGCTCATCAAAAAGTCCAGTACATATTATAAAGTCACAATTTTCTATTGTTGTTTTGTTTTCCTTAACTTTATAGAAAATTGACTCATCGCTTGGTGTACCAATGTGATAAAAAAGTTTTCCAAATTTTTTTTCATTTATAGCCTGCATCGCTGCCTCTCCTGAAGTTACAATGTTTTTAAGAAATTTTTCTTGCATCTTAATTGTTCTCAAAAATTCTTTAACTTTTTCACTGGGTCGAGGTGCATTAGACAAAAATACAATTTTCTTAGAACTATTTAATAATTCTTCTATAGCTAGGACTGCGTTATTATTAAGAGAAATTCCGTCATGCATAACTCCCCATAAATCAATTATAAAAGTATCGTAGGAAGTATGAATTTCAGATAAGTGTTGTAATTTTTTCAATTTTTTCCTGTCCAAGTTAAATTAATAAGAATTAGACCATAAAATATAGCATTTTGGCCTTTTTTAAGCATTAATAACCCTTGAAATTTTCTTAAAAAATACCATATCAGCCATACATTAAAATTTATAGGAGAAATACATATGAAATTTAGACCACTACACGATCGTGTGCTTATTAAAGTGTTAGATAGTGATGAAAAAACCGCTGGTGGAATAATCATTCCAGATACGGCTAAAGAAAAGCCTCAAGAAGGTGAAGTAGTTGCTGTTGGACCGGGAGCTAAAAATGAAGAGGGCAAACTTACCCCGATGGACGTAAAAATGGGTGATATTGTTCTTTTCGGCAAATGGTCAGGCACAGAAGTAAAAATTGACGGTAAAGAATATAGTATTATGAAAGAGTCAGACATAATGGGAATTTCAAAAAGTAAAAAATAACATTTAAGGGAGAATAAAAATGGCAAAAATAATTAAGTTTGACACAGAGGCAAGAACTAAAATGCTTAAAGGTGTAAATACACTTGCTAATGCAGTGAGGGTAACTTTGGGTCCAAAAGGCAGAAATGTAGTAATAGACAAATCTTACGGGGCTCCAAAGATTACTAAAGACGGTGTATCGGTTGCAAAAGAAATAGATCTTGAAGATAAGTTTGAGAACATGGGTGCACAAATGGTTAAAGAAGTTGCAAGTAAAACTAATGATAATGCTGGTGATGGAACAACTACTGCAACTATCCTTGCACAAGCTATTGTTACTGAAGGTTTAAAATACGTAACAGCTGGAATGAATCCAATGGATATTAAAAGAGGAATAGATAAAGCAGTTGAACATGTTATTGAAACACTTAAAGCATCTTCGAAAAAAGTTAAAGCAAATGAAGAAGTTGCTCAAGTAGGAACAATATCAGCTAATGGAGAAAAATCTATTGGAGATATGATATCAAAAGCTATGCAAAAAGTTGGTAATGAAGGTGTTATTACAGTTGAAGAAGCAAAAGGAGTTGAGACTGAACTTGATGTAGTTGAAGGAATGCAATTCGACAGAGGTTATCTTTCACCTTATTTTGTAACAAACACTGAAAAAATGACAACTGAGTTAGATAACCCATTAGTTCTTTTGGTTGAAAAAAAATTAGCAAATTTGCAGCCTATGGTTCCACTTTTAGAATCTGTAGTTCAAGCAAATAGACCTTTGATGATAATTTCAGAAGATGTTGAAGGTGAAGCTTTGGCAACTCTAGTGGTTAATAAACTAAGAGGAGGTTTAAAAGTTGTGGCTGTAAAAGCACCAGGCTTTGGAGACAGAAGAAAATCAATGTTAGAAGACATTGCAATTCTTACTGGTGGACAAGTAATTTCTGAAGATATTGGTCTTAAATTAGAGAATGTTAAAATCAGTGACTTAGGTTCTTGTAAAAAAGTTAAAATTGATAAAGAAAATAGCACCCTAGTTGCAGGTGAAGGGAAAAAATCAGACATTGAAGCTAGATGTAATCAAATTAGATCTGAAATAGGTGAAACAACATCTGACTATGATAAAGAAAAACTCCAAGAAAGATTAGCTAAATTAGCTGGCGGAGTTGCTGTAATCAAAGTTGGTGGCGCTACAGAAGTAGAAGTTAAAGAGCGAAAAGATAGAGTAGAAGACGCACTTAACGCCACAAGAGCTGCTGTTGAAGAAGGTGTTGTTATAGGTGGCGGTTGTGCTTTACTTTATGCAACTCAAGATTTAGATGAATTAAAAGTTAAAGGTGATGATCAAAAAGCTGGTGTCGAAATAGTGAAAAAAGCACTTCAAGCGCCGGTAAGACAAATTACAGCTAACGCTGGTGTAGATGGTTCTGTTGTAGTGGGTAAACTTTTGGAAGGTAAAAAATTATCTCAAGGTTATGATGCCCAACACGAAGAGTATGTAGACATGTTTGCTAAAGGTATTATCGATCCAACTAAAGTTGTGAGATCAGCATTACAAGATGCTGCATCAATTGCTGGATTGTTAATTACAACTGAAGCAATGATTGCTGACAAACCTGATGAAAAAGATGCTGGTGCTGGTATGCCTCCAATGGGTGGCGGCATGGGCGGCATGGGCGGCATGGGCGGCATGGGAATGTAATCTCGTTTAATCTAATGAATTTAAAAAAGGCTGCAAACTTGCAGCCTTTTTTTTTACAACAAATAAACAAGCTGCAGATTTTAAAATTAAACCATCTTTTAAAACTCTTAAATTATTATCCTCCAAAGTCTTTCCTGTAGATGTGATGTCTGTAATAATTTCAGATGATCCAATAAACGGATATGTTTCTGTAGCACCAAGACTAGATATCAATTTATATTGAGTTACACCTTTAGAGATTAAAAAACTATTAGTTAAGTTTGGATATTTTGTTGCAACTCTTAGTCTTGTATTTCTCTTAGAGCGAATATCGAAAGCTACTTCTTCCAGATCAGCAACAGTTTGTACATCTATCCAATCATCTGGGACAGCCACAACTAAATTAGCGCTGCCAAAGTTAAGTTTTTGTTTTATATTTATCTTATCTCGTAGATTCTTTTGAGACTCATTTAAAAGATCTAGACCAGAAATACCAATATCTAAAGTTCCATCCCCTAATCTTTGAATAATCTCTTTAGCATGTAAATATATTATTTTTATGTTTGGTTTATTTTTTATAGAAGCAAAATAATTTCTTTCCTTATCACTTTGTAAAACTTTTAAACCTTTATTATCAAAAAAAGCTATAGCCTTATCTTTTAGCCTGCCTTTACTTGGCAGTCCTATAGTGATTAAATTTTTCATATATTTTTTAAATTAATTGCAGCTCCAACTGCTGGAATATTTTTCTTAGCTCCTAAACTTTTAAGTAGATCGTCATATCGACCTCCTCTTGCAATTTCTTTCTTTCCTGAAAAAATTTCAAATACAACTCCTGTATAATATTCAATGTTTCTTCCAAAGTTTGTAATAAAAATAACTTTTTGATTTAATTTTTTTAAATTTTGAATTGACTTAAATTCTTTAAAGATATTTTTTTTGAGATTATTATTTTTTGAAAAATTTAAAAGCTTTTCATCTAATTTGGATAATTTACAATTAATTTTAAGAAATGTACGTATAATTTTAACAATTTGTTTTCCTTCACTAAATGATCTTGGATCTTTAATTTTTTTATTAAATCTTTTCAATATTTCTGCAACTGATCGCCCAGCAATAACTTTGTCTTGATCCATTGTTTTCATCTCATAAAATCTCTTTTTATCTGAATCAAATGCAACGGAGTCTATGTCTGAGTTCCTTTCTAGCCTCTCCAATAGTTCTTCAAAATATTTTGGGCGCCAAAAGTGTCTTATCAACCTAAGCTTCCATCTTTCTGGCATCTCTAGGGAGTTTATTAATTTTTTAAATAAACCTATGTCACCAACTTTAATATGAATTTTTTTACTTTTTATTTTTTCAGCAGAATTTAAAATAGTTTTAATCACTTTAAAATCATCTTGAAGTTGATTTTTTGAACCTAAGATTTCAATGCCTAATTGGTCACTAATTAAATCAGAGCTTTTTTTATCAGTACTTCTATAAGCTTGTCCTGAATAGTAAATTTTAGATTTAGATTTTTTCTCTAAAAATTTTATACAAGAGGCGACTGTAAGGTCGGGTCTAAGACACATTAGCTTTCCATCCTCATTTTCAAAAGTAAGCATTGATCTTTTAAAATTTTCTCCAGATCTTTGAATGATGTACTCGGAATCTAATAAAACGTCTGGTTCTGAAAAAACGAAACCGCTGCTTTTAAAAGTTTTAATAATTTGTTCAGATAATTTTTTTGATTTCATTAACTAATTCTTTAATTGTTATCGATTTTTCTTTACCAGAGCTTAAATCACGTAAAGTTGGTTTTTCTAATTTTATCTCATCCTCACCATAGAGAATGGCTGCCGGTGCTTTGATCTTGTTTGCGTATTCCATTTGTTTTTTTAATTTACTTTCTCCAGGATAAATTTCAGTGCTAATACCAGCGTCTCTAAGTGTTGTTTGCAATTTGATATACTCCTTCATTGAATTTTTATCAAAAACACAAATAACAACGGGTTTTGATTGTTTTATTTTAAACTCTTTTTTTTGCATCAATGCATAAACTAACCGGTCCAAACCTATGGAAATACCTGTGGCGGGAGCGTCATAATTTCCAAAATTGTTTACTAAGTTATCATATCTTCCTCCACCTCCGATTGATCCAAATTGAATAATTTGCCCTTTATTATTTTTTACATCAAATTTTAAATTCACTTCAAATATCGGGCCTGTGTAATACTCAAGTCCTCTTATAATAGATGGATCAAATTCAAAATTACTAAAATTATAATCTTTAAATATTTTAAGAACTTCTAGAAGATCGTCTGTTTCTGGCAATTTTTTATTTAATTCATTTTCTATAGTTTTTACATTTGATGGACTCAAATTTGCACCTTTAGTAAAATCTCCCGATTTATCTTTTCTGCCCTCGCCTAACAATTGTCTTACGTTTTCCCAACCTAAACGATCTATTTTATCTAATGCTCTGAGGGCAGTGAGTTTTTGGTCATTGCTGTCTATATTGATCTTTTTAAATAAATCTTCAGTAATTTTTCTAGATGAAATTTTAATAATATATTCTTCTTTTCCTAATCCACATTTCTCTAGAATTTCAGATATCATTACACATAGCTCTGCATCTGCTTGTAAACTCTTGGTGCCTACAAAATCAGCATCGAACTGTAAAAATTCTCTGAATCTTCCAGGTCCTGGTTTTTCATTTCTCCACACTGTTCCTAGTTGATATCTTTTGAACGGTTTTGGAATTTCTAAATAATTTTTTGCTACATATCTAGCTAGTGGTGCAGTCAAATCATATCTTAACGATAGCCATTTTTTCTCATCTTGAAATGAAAAAACACCCTCGTCAGGCCTGTCTTTGTCAGGTAAAAATTTTCCAATACTATCTGAGTACTCAAAACTAGGTGTTTCAAGATACTGAAAACCATACTTGATCATAACTTCTTTAATATTTGAAATTATAAAATCACGTACAAGTAATTCTTTTTCTTGTCTGTCCACAAACCCTAATGGAAGTTCTTTTGAAGGTTTGTTGTTTTTTTCTTTTATCATTTTTTGGTACAGTAGGGTGGGTTCGAACCACCGACCCCTAGTTCCACAAACTAGTGCTCTAACCAACTGAGCTACTACTGCATCCTTATTATATTTATCTTAATTTTAATTAAATTTATATATGTTTGATTACAAGCTAAGCAATAGCCTAGCATGCATTCTTTGAGAATGTGATTTTAGTGTAGAAGTGTTATTTTTCATAATCATTGGGGATTACTTAAGAAATAATTGTGTCTTTTCAAGGGTAAATTAGCGGGACAGAATAATATTACTAAAATTAAGTCCCGATAATTTGTGATTTAGGAAATAAGATTTAAGCTTTCTGCAGTTTTACTGCTGAAGGACCTTTTTCACCATTCTCTACTTCAAACGTTAACTCATCACCTTCGTTTAAACTACCTAGACCTGCGTCTGTAATAGCTGAAGAATGAACGAACACGTCTTTTTCTTTGTCTTCTCTTTCAATGAAACCATAACCTTTAGTACCATTGAACCACTTTACTTTTCCTTTTAGTGTACTCATGTTTTTGTTGTCTCTCTTGTTTTTGTTTATACGTAAACGAAATTGTCTACGTAGTCGCCTTAAAGGAACAAAACAATATTTCTAATGTTATGTCCCAATAATTTTTGATTTAGGAAATAAGATTTAAGATGTTTTCTGCAGTTTTACTGCTGAAGGACCTTTGTCTCCATTCTCTACTTCAAACGTTAACTCATCACCTTCGTTTAAGTATTTTAAACCAGCTTCTCTAACTGCTGAAGAATGAACGAACACGTCTTTTTCTTTGTCTTCTCTTTCAATGAAACCATAACCTTTAGTGCCATTGAACCACTTTACTTTTCCTTTTAGTGTACTCATATTGTTTACTATTCCTTATTTGTTATTAACTTTAGCTAGTAAAATACTAACTATCGACCGTTTAATAGATTTGTACCCGAAATGTCAAGAGATGATTAAAATAATTTTAAAAATTGTTTTTTTGCAACAGTTATTAATAAATAATTGACACTAAACCTGTAATAATTACAAGGCCCAACCCTATATAAATTAGTTTATTTTTAAGAACATGTGTTGCAATTTTTTGAAAATTGGATTCTTTATAGCTTAAACCAGCACCATTTAAATCAGATGGTTTGGAGAAACCTTGATCTCTACCTATCTGTAAAAATTTTGCCTTCCTGTGATCATAAATTTCTTCTTTTGATAGATTTTCAAAAACTCTTAAATTTTTAATTATAGAATGCTTTATATCCTCTGCAATTGAATCTTGATCTCTATGTGCTCCTCCCAAAGGTTCTGGGATAATCTCATCTATAATACCAAGATTTAACAAATCATTTGCAGTCAACTTCATTGCTTCAGCCGCCTGAAGGGATTTACTTTGGTCTCTCCAAAGTATTGAAGCGCATCCTTCTGGAGATATAACTGAGTAAATTGAATTCTCTAACATGATAACTTTACTTGACGATGCTAAAGCGATAGCGCCACCTGATCCTCCTTCACCAATAATTATGGATATGCTTGGAACTGTTAATGACATTGAACATTCAATAGAATTTGCAATTGCAGAAGCTTGTCCTCTTTGTTCTGCACCTATACCGGGGTATGCTCCAGGTGTGTCTATGAAGCTTACAACTGGAATTTTAAATCGATCTGCTAACTTCATTAATCTAATGCATTTTCTATACCCCTCTGGACGCATCATTCCAAAATTTCTCTCTATTCTTGTAGTCAAATCTTCACCTTTTTCTTGACCAATTACTAAAACAGATTTATCATCTATCAATCCAAAGCCTGCAATTACTGATTTATCGTCTCCAAAATATCTATCACCTGACAATAAAGTAAATTGAGTAAAAATTTTGTTAATATAAAAATTTGCTTTCGGTCTATCCTCATGACGGGCAACTAGAGTTTTTTGCCAACTATTTAAATTTTTATAAGTTAATTTTAATTTTTCGTTAATTTCCTCTTGTGTTATTTTAATTTTATTTGTATTTACCTCTGATATGCCTTCTGATCCGAAGGGACTTTTAAGATTGTCTACTTCTTCCTCTAAAATTTTTATTTCTTTTTCAAATTCTAAATAATTTTTCATGACTGATAATAATATAGTTCTACTAATAATAGAATTCAATTAAGTCAACAAATTGTCAAAGAATATGTGGTTAATTATCGTTTGACTTTAAAGTTGTGCTAGGTGAAACTATCAAAAATAACGGGAGAGACTATTTAAATATAGCGCCGAAGGAGCAACCACCCCGGAAACTCTCAGGCAAATGGACCGTAGATAAAATAATTCTGGAAAGAGACGTGTTCTCACCGAAGGAGTAAATCTCTCAGGTACCAATACAGATGGGGTTAAAAATTGGTGCTATATGAGTTTAATAGAAAAAAATGACCTAAAAATAAATTCAAAATTTTTTGAATTTATCAATAAAGAAGTAATACCAGGAACTGACATTAATCAAGATAGTTTCTGGAAAAATTTTTCATCTACTGTCCATGAACTAGCTCCAATTAACAAAAAATTAATTGAAAAAAGAAAGATTATACAAAAAAAGATTGATGAGTGGCATAAAGACAATGCTAATAAAGATTTTGACAAAGACAAATACACTAAATTTTTAAAAACTATT
>Ga0307986_10002757_pt1 | contig 12478 bp, 12 predicted proteins | sample EllFjometageno82_FD_203170 | JGI IMG/M metagenome (GOLD analysis project Ga0307986, IMG submission 203170) | Marine microbial communities from Ellis Fjord, Antarctic Ocean - #82 | ecosystem: Environmental > Aquatic > Marine > Unclassified | place: Southern Ocean | collected 2014-10-09
TAAGTATTTGAGACTTAAATAAACTTTGAAGTAAATTATTAAATAAGATTAAAACTCCAGCAAGTTTAAACTCTTCTTCTCTTAATTTTAGTTTATTTTTTAAATCATAATTAATTTGTTTGATTAAGTCATTTCTTCTTAACCCATCTTGTGAGTCTTTAATTCTTAAGCTTATTCTGGCTTCATTGTCTTCAATCGAAATATAAGGATCAATGATGTCTTTTTTAATACTTTCTGGAATTTTTGAGTATAGAACACCCATTTCCAGACTACCTAAAGGTTTGTTATTGTTTAATTGTGTTGCAACTTCAATAATTGAACTGAACGACAAAACTTTACCAACTGGGGGCAATCCATCAAGGTAGCTATGTACAGCTTTAATTTTATCAACTTTGTCTTTAGTAAACCAATATTTTTCATCATTTTGATCCTCATCTTCATCCCAATCTTCAAACTCATTATCACTATTAGATTTAAGCTTTTCTTTTTGAGGAAATTTTAAAATAACTTCTAATGGTGTAGTTCCACCTAGTTTTTCATCTATTAGTTTCATACCTTTATATATTTCGGTATTTTTATTGAAGTAGTTTATAAAACTATTTTCTACTTCAAGCCGACTTATGCCAATTACACTAAGAATAATAACCAAGCTTGTTAATGTAAATATTATATTTTTATTGTTAATAGAAATTCTTCCAAAAAAAGATGTAATTTTTGAATCACTATCTTCTTTGACGTTAACATTATTATTTGACACAAAACCTAACAATGTAGGTAATAAAGTAAAAGTAATAACAAAAGATGTAATTAATCCAAAAGTCATCATCCATCCAAAGTCTATAATAGGTTTAATGCCACTAAATATTAAAGAAAGAAATGCACACACTGTTGTTAGTACTGTATAAATGATTGGCCAAAACATTTTGCTTGTTGTCATGGAAATAATTTCAAAGTTACTTGAATCTGGAAAATCTTTTCTTAATTGTAAAAAACGCGTGCTCATATGAATATTCATTGCCATTGTTAAAATTAACATTAGAGCAATAAAATTTGAAGAAATTACAGTTACTTTCCATCCCAGAAGTCCAAGAAGACCAGTCATAATAAGAACTGAAAAAAAACAACTACTAATTGGAACTATGATCCATATCAATTTTCTAAAAACAAACCAAAGTGTAGCGATAATAAATAAAAGAACTCCTAGACCAAAAACTATAATATCACTTTTGATAAACGACATCATGTCATCTGCTATCATTGGAATTCCACCTAGATATATTTTTCCAGCATCATCATAACTTTTAATAACCTCTCTTATTTGAAGAATATTTTGATGATTTTCTTTCTTTAAAGTGTCTTTATAATTTTCAATTTCTTTTTTGGTTTTATCTTCAATATTTTCAAGCTCATTTTTTTTAATATAGACAATAATGCCACTTGTGTTGCCATCTTCACTAATTACAAAATTTCTAAACACAGGACTGTTTAATATCTCTTTAAAACCTCTTTCCTTGTTAACATCTTCATCTTTTAATGTTTTAAAGCTTTCAAGCCTTTCTTGAAGAGGTGCTTCAGAGTTATTTAATAAAGGTACATCCAATAATGTAATGACACTATGAACCCAACTTAAACCTTGAATTTTATATTTTAAACTTAAAAGATTATTAATTGAAGATTCAGTTACCATTCCTTCATTGGGAGTGTAAGTTAAAACTAAGAAATCTTTAGAACCATATCTTTTGTTAACTTCTCTTAAATATTCAAGGTCAGGATCTCCTTCAATTAGTAGAGTTTCTGATGAAGCATCCAATCTAAAATCTTTGGTAAAATAACCAAAACTTAATAATGTAATTATTAAAAGTAAAAAAATTGATTTAGGATTTTTGAGTATTATATTTTGATAAAAATTAGACAGCATTTATTAATATTATATATTGGATATTAGCTAATTTGAGTATCTTTAAATTTAGTAAACATTGCCTCAAATTCTAACATAATATTACCAGTAGGGCCGTGTCTCTGTTTTCCAATAATAAGTTCAGCTAAATTGGAAACTTCATTCATCTTGGCTTGCCATTCAGCATGTTCTACAGTTGCTGGTCTTGGTTCTTTTCTTTCTAGATAATAAGCCTCTCTATAAACAAACATTACAACATCAGCATCTTGTTCAATTGACCCAGATTCTCTTAAATCAGATAGCTGGGGTTTATGATCATCTCTTTGTTCAACAGCTCTAGATAATTGCGAAAGCGCAATCACAGGAAGTTTAAGTTCTTTAGCCATTGCCTTAAGACCTTGAGTGATTTCAGAAATTTCTTGAACTCTACCATCTCTGTTGTTTCCTGATCCTCTCATTAATTGTATGTAATCTACTACAATTAAATCTAAACCAAATAGTCTTTTAATACGCCTTGCTCTATTGCTCATTGCAGCAATACTGATTGCTGGAGTTTCATCTATGTACAGAGGCAACTCTGATATATTTTTTGAAGTTTCAATAAATTTATCAAACTGTTCATCGGAAATTCTTCCTCTTCTAATATCATTTGATTTAATCCTAGATTGTTCTGCTAAAATTCTAGTTGATAATTGCTCTGATGACATCTCTAGTGAGAAAAAAGCTACAGAAGACTTTTTATCATTTTCTTGTAATTTTTGTGCTGCATTGAAAGCTATGTTTGTAGCCAAAGCAGTTTTACCCATAGAAGGTCTTCCTGCAATAATAATTAAATCCGAGTTATGAAGTCCACCCAATCTATCATCCAAATCTCTTAGACCAGTTGGTACACCAACAATTCCTTCTTCATTACGATATGCAGCAGAAGCCATCTCTATAGTTTGTTTCATCGCCTCATCAAATTTAACTAATGAGGAATTAAAGGATCCTTTTTCAGCCAGATCAAATAAAAGTCTTTCAGAGTTTTCAATAATATTTTGCCCATTCACATCTAGAGCATTAAGTTTTGCAGCATCAATTGTATTTTCAGATATCTTAATTAATTCTCTTCTTACAAACATGTCATAAATAATTCTTGAATATTCGATTGCTTGTCTAGGTGGTGTAGAAAATTTAGTAACTTTAACTAAATATTCAGGAACATTAAGTTCATCTTTTTCATTTTCAAAAAAATTTTTTAATGTAATGGGGTTTGCAAGCATCCCTTTGTAGATAAGGCTTTCTATTGCTGAAAAAATTTTTTGATGCATAGGATCATAAAAATTAATATTTGAAATAATAATATTTATTTCATCAAATATTTCATTTTGAACTAATATTGATCCTATTACGGCTTGTTCGGCATCAATGTTGTTAGGTAGCTCTTTAAAAGTATCTTTAACGAGACTTAGATTGTTTTCCATAGATAAATTTTACATGAAATAAAATTTAAAAAAATAGTAAAAATATGCTGGGGAAAAAATTGTATAATTATTGAATAGTATCTGCTGTAACTACATTAATTGTAATTTCAGAATCAATTTCAGAGTGTAAAATTATTTTAACTTTAAATTTACCTATTGATTTAATTTCAGATATTGGCTGTATCATTGAGGGCTGAATATCAAGTTTTTCAATATTTTGTATCAATTTTGCAATTTCAGTTGGCTTAACTGAGCCATAAAGCTCTTTATTTTCTGTACTAAGTTTTTTAATTTCATACTCTTTATTATTAATTTGTTCTGAAATTTTTTTAGCTTCTTTTTTCTTTTCAGTATCCTTTTTACCTAATTCAGCTTTAATCTTTTCAACTTCTGCAATATTTTCTTTCGAAGCATAAAGGGCTTTTTTTTTTGAAATTAAAAAGTTTCTAGCAAAACCTCTTTTGACATCTATGATTTCTCCGATAGATCCAATTCTTCTCATGTTCTCTAAAAGTATAACTTTCATTTAAATTAGCGCCAGGTTTCTTGCTCTCTTAATTGACAACGAAAGCTCTCTTTGTTTTTTTTGTGAAACATTTGTAATTCTTGAAGGTAAAATTTTACCATTCTCAGACATATATTTTTTTAATAATCTAATGTCTTTATAATCAACTACAGGAGCACCTTTTATTGAAAGTGGACAAGATTTTTTAAATTTGTATTTATTTGGCTGAAAAATGCTTAGTTTTGCAAAATTACTTTGTTTACCCTTTTTATTTCCAGCTCTTTTTTTTGATGGCATAATTAATTTCGATTATATTCTTTTTTATATTCTTTTTTTTCATATTCATCTTTTCTTGAGAAGTATTTTGCCTCTAAGTCAAATTTTTTAACTCTAACAGTCATATATCTTAAAAGATTTTTGTCGATAATCTCATTTTTTTCTAATTCATCAATAATCTTCCCCGCACCTTTAATTTTAAAATGTATGTAAGTGCCTTTTTTATTTTTCTTAATATCATAAGCTAGATTTAATAATCCCCATTCTTCTGTTTGAACTATTTCACCGTCATTTTTTTCAACTATTTTCGAATATTTCTCAGTCAATTGCTTTATTTGAGCTGGACTAGTATCTTGCCTAGCAACTATTGTGTGTTCGTATAAATTCATAATTGTTCTTTAATAAAAAGTGAGGATATACTATTATAGTAATCTAATTACAAGACTTAAAACCACAATAAAATTTAGATATTTAAATGTTTTCTGTTATTTTTCCAGGTCAAGGCTCACAATTAGTAGGAATGGGCAAGGACTTATATGAGAAATATAGTATAATTCAAAAGTTATTCCAAGAAGCAGATGATACGCTTGGCTTTTCTTTATCCAGTCTAATTTTAAATGGACCTAAAGAAGAATTAGATTTAACTGAAAATACCCAACCTGCAATTTTTTTAGTTAGTTATTCTATATTTAAACTAATCAAAGAAGAATTTAATATTAATTTAGATAAAGCGGATTTTTTTGCTGGACACTCATTGGGAGAGTATTCTGCCTTGGCTTCAGCAGGATCTTTATCATTTTCAGATACACTTAAAATATTAAAGATTAGAGGTAAAGCTATGCAAAATTCAGTTCCAAAAGGAGTGGGGGGAATGGTTGCTGTTTTAGGTTCTGAAATTAAAACAATAGAAAACTTTATTTTTGAAAATGAATCTAAATATGAATGTTATATTGCAAATGATAACTCGGTAGGTCAAATAGTGCTAAGTGGAAATATAAAAGATTTAGAAAAGATGATGAGTGATTTAAAATTGGCAAACATCAAAAATATTAAACTTCCTGTAAGCGCCCCGTTTCATTGCAAGTTAATGAATAAAGCTACAATTGTGATGGATGAAGAGATAGCAAAATTAAATTTTAAAGAACCAAAAAATACTCTGATTTCAAATGTAACTGGAAAAGAAATATCTAATTCAAATGAATTAAAAAATTTATTAGTTAAACAAATTGAAAGCAGGGTCCGTTGGAGAGAAAGTGTTTTACTAATGATTGATAAAGGAGTTAATCAATTTATAGAAATTGGACCAAGTAAAGTTTTGTCAGGTTTAATAAAGCGAATTGATAAAAATGTTAAAGTTAGTGCAATAAATACAGAAGAAGATATAAAGTTAATTAATATTAATGAATAGTTTACAAAATAAAAATATTATAATTACAGGTGCATCAGGGGGCATTGGTAACTCAATAGTTGAAAAACTATATGAGAATGGTGCTAATATTTTAGCTACTGGCACAAGAATTGAAAAACTAGAAGAATTAAAAATAAAATTTAATAATATTAAAATACTTAAATTTGATATTTCTCAACATGAAAAAATTGAAGAATTTATAAATAATGCAACTGAAGAATTGAGTGGTTCACTTGATTGTATAGTTAATAATGCTGGTATTACAAAAGATAATTTAACAATTAGAATGAGTTTAGAAGAGTGGATGAAGGTTATAGATATTAATTTAACCTCTACTTTTTTAATGTGCAAATACTCAATAAAAAAAATGTTAAAAAATAAATCTGGAAAAATTATTAATATTACATCAGTTGTAGGGCACACAGGTAATGTGGGTCAGGCAAACTATACAGCATCAAAGGCAGGCATTGTTGCTATGTCTAAAAGTCTTGCAATAGAATATGCTAAAAAAAATATAAATGTTAATTGCATATCACCTGGATTTATAAGCACAGCAATGACAGACCAAATTGGTGAGAAACATAAGGAAGCAATAATTGCAAAAATTCCATCTAATAGACTAGGTAAACCTGAGGATATTGCAAATGCAGTGAATTTCTTAAGCTCGAATCAATCGGACTATATTAATGGTGAAACATTGCATGTTAATGGAGGCATGTATTTGGGTTGACAAAACTACTTTTTAAACTATTAACGAAATATAACAAAAAAGGAACAATATGTCAGATGATATTTCAAGCAAAGTAAAAAAAATTGTGGCAGACCACTTAGGTATTGATGAAGCTAAAGTTGAGGATGAATCAAGCTTCATAGATGATCTTGGGGCAGATAGTTTAGATACAGTGGAGTTAGTAATGGCCTTTGAAGAAGAATTTGGATCAGAAATTTCTGATAGCCAAGCAGAAAAAATTTTAACTGTTGGTGACGCTGTTAAGTTTATTGAAGGCAAATCTAACTAAAGATTTAAATGTCCATAAAAAAAGATGGGATAATGGTAATTTTATCATCCCCATCTGGGGCTGGTAAAACAACTTTAGTTAAACTTTTATCAAAAAAAAAAAAATTTAATATATCCATATCCCACACCACTCGGAAAGCGAGAACTAGTGAGATACCAGAGCAAGATTACTATTTTATTAATAATGAAAAATTTGAACAATTAATTAAAAATGAAGAATTTTTAGAATATGCAAAAGTATTTAATCATTTTTATGGAACAACAAGAACACCAGTTATTGAAAAATTAGAAAAAAGTGAAAATGTAATTTTTGATATTGACTGGCAAGGTGCTGATCAAATCAAAAATAAAAAGTTAAACTATAAATTAATCACTTTTTTTATTCTTCCCCCAAGTAAAGAAGTTTTATTTGAAAGACTATCAAATAGAGACATGAAAGATAAATTAATTGTAGAAGAAAGAATGAAGGAATTTAGTAGAGATGTATTACATTGGATAAATTATGACTACGTAATTATAAATGATAATCTTGAAGAATGCTATTCTAAGATTAACAATTTAATTGATGCGGAAATTAATAATGGATCAAAGGATTATGATAAAGAATATATTAGAAAACATGTTAATAAATTAACAACTTAAACTCTCATATTCTTTAACAAGTTTAAAATACATTTCAGGTTCGAGATTTTGTGGTCTTAAATTTAAACTAATATCAAATTTTTCTGCAACTTTCTTAGCATCATTAAAAACTTGGTTAAAAGGTTTTTTAAGCATTTTTCTTCTCTGACTAAAGAAAACTCTAGTAATCATTTCAAGGTTTTTAGCATCTTTTAATTCAAAGAACTTTTCTCGCGGGGTAAATAGCAGCAGTGTACTGTCAATCTTTGGTCGTGGTGAGAAACTTTGAGGTTTAATATCTATTATCTTTTTAATATTCAGCTTCCAGTTTGATAAAATGGATAATCGTCCATATTTTGATGTATTGGATTCTGCAATAATTCTTTCAGCAACCTCTTTTTGAAACATTAATACTAAGTTTTCAAACCAGAAGTTTTTATCAATGTTAACTATCCATTTTGAAAGAATTTCAGTAGAAATATTATAAGGTAAGTTCCCAAATACTGTGAGTTTTTCATTAGAAATTTTATCTTCAGATATTTTTAAAACGTCTTCATTGATAATAGTAATTTCATCAGAAAATTTATCTTTCAATAATAAAGCCAGTTCATCATCTTTTTCAATTGTGTAAACTTTTTTTGGATTTTTTTTTAAAATAAAGGTTGTTAAATTTCCACTCCCAGGACCTATTTCTAAAACTTCTTTATTTGCGATTTCAACTGTATCAGCAATCTGTTCTAAAACGTTTTGATCTATTAAAAAATTTTGCCCTAAACTTTTTTTTGGTTTAATAAACATCTATTTATCTAAGAATTTTAAAGCTTCTATAAGGCTTTTTGGGTCAGATAAATTTTTACCTAACATTGAAGAGTTTGGTCCATGGTCAGGAGAAATACGAATAAAAGGTAAACCAAGGGTTATATTTATAGCATCAAAACCAAATAAAGCTTTCATTGGGGTGAGTACTTGATCGTGATACATGCCAACAATTACATCGAAATTTTTCAAATGTTCTTTTGAGAATATAGTATCTGCAGGAAAAGGGCCTTCAACTTTAAAGCTTTGGGATTTTAAATTCTTAATTGCAGGTATGATTATTGAATCTTCTTCACAATCTTTAAAGTTACTCTCACAATGAGGATTTAGACCTGTAATTGCAATTTTGGGTTTTTTCTTCAGATTCTTTCTATAAAATTCGGTAATTAGCTTAATATGAGTATATATTTTTTGTTTTGAAATGTTTCTATGAACATCTTTTAAAGCAAGATGTGTTGTTATTGGACTTACAGATAATTTTTTATTATAAATTAGCATAGCAACATTGCTATTATTTTTAGTTTTCTTTGCTAAATATTCAGTGATACCCAAACTTTTTCCTTTTAGAAAATGCTTTTTAGAAATGGGCCCATTAATAAGGTTCAAAAATCCATTCTTGTTAATCATTCTTAGAGCCAAAGCAAAACATTCGGCAATATAATTATTTGATCTGATTGAAATTTTTTCAAAGGGTTTTTTAAATTTATAATCAACATTAATAATGTTAATTTTTTTATTATTTAATTGGTTTAAGTGTAAATAATTTTCATTAATTAAATTTAACTTAAAATTAAATCCTAATATCTCCATTTGTTTGATTAATAATTTTTTTGAAACTATGATTATTAAAGGACTTTTAAAGTAATTTTTACCTATACTTTTAAAAAAGATCTCTAAAAAGATACTATTAGGTTCACCAGCAACGATTAGAATAGGTTTACGACTCATTTATATTAGTATTATTTTTAACCTTGTTATAATAAATTTTAGAAAACTGTTGAAGTTGCCTTTCAGTTTCAAATTTAATTTTTTTTTCTAGCTGCTCTTCTTTATTAATTTTTTTTTCTTGATATTTTAAATCATCTATTCTTAATATTAAAAAAGAAGATCCTGTAAGAATTGGTTTTGAATGTTGACCAACTTTTAAATTATTAATTTCATCATAAATTTTTTTTGATATTTCGTTTTCAGCAATCCAGCCTATATCACCACCAAGTTTTGAACTATCTGATATACTATAAATATTAGCTGAATTTTTAAAACCAATCTCTTTTATACTTTCTTCTATAGCAATTTTTTTTTCATTTAAATCATCTTTATTTTTTATTTCGAATATAATTTCTGATAGTTGGTAGAGTTTTTCATTTGCTATATTTTCATTTAATTCAATTTCTTTAATGATTTTTTCATTATCAATTTTAATTTTATTCTTAAATTTATCATAAACTAACTGATTCCATGTGATTTCTATTTGAATTTTTTTTTTAATAAAGCCAATAGTTAATTCATAATTTTCTAAATATTTTATAAACTCTGCTTCATTTTTTAAATTTAAACGCTCATATGATTGTTTAAGATAAGTATCAACGATAGGATTTGGTAATTCTAAATTAAAGAATTTATTAAGTTCTATTTCCTTAATAATTTCTCTCACAATAGATTCTTCAGCAATCTCTAAAATTTGTTTTTTATTTAAACTCTTTAATTGATTATTTAGTGCTGCCAAATAATTAGCTTCTTTTTTTATATCTACATTTGTAATTATTTTGTTATTGATGTTATAAATAATGGATATATTTTCTTTTGAGTAAGAAAGTGTGTTTATAAAAGTTAATATAACAAATATGAATATAATTTTTATTTTATTTATCACCTACTATAACCCGAGCTTTTCGTTTGACCAAAAGGTACAATTGTAAGTTTAAAAAAAATATCCTCTGATGGTTTTAGATCTCTATCTGAGTAATAATCTTTATTATATTCTATAGCTGCTATTAAACAGTCATTACGGTATTGATAAACTAAATTGTAAAATTCAGTGAGTTGAGTTTTTTTATTTTCTCTAGTTTCAAAGCTTAGACTGTTTGAATTGTCTATATTATATGAGGTTTTGTTAGATAAAAAACTATTTTTACCCAGCGTATTGTTTTCATTTAAATATTCAAATTCAGTAACAAAATTATTAATTTTCATTTCAGTTTTAAAAATTTCATAATTTTTGTTTACAAAATTATTATTTAGAGCAAAGTCATAGCCAGTTTTAAAAATATTATTAGGACTATAGTTTATACTTCCAAAAACATCTGACATTTTCTCCCCTAAAGAGCTATTGCTAGGTAGATTTTTATTTTCTTCAGCTCTAAAGATGTTAGCAATACTTATGTCTATTAAATCTTTTCCTTGAAGATTTTTTTTTAAAAATTGTGTACCATATGTTAATGAAGAACCACCTTCTAGGGTGTCATTTTTAGACATTCTATTTAAATTAAAAATATTATTTGTGTCTATTCTTCTTTCTTCATTTCTAATATTTTTTGTATCGTTAGGACTATATCTTAAAGAAATTTTAGGTTTAAGTATGTTGCTATATTTCCCTATTTTTTTTTCTAAGGGATATGTAGAGTTATATTCAATTAATGAAACTAAGTCATGATTAGTGCCTTCTTCATATTTTAAAGATTTTTCAGAATCTGTATTAACATTTTTTAATACATAATTATAATTGCTTTTAATTCCATTTTTATTAAATTTAGAATGAGACTTATAATATAAATCATTAATTATAATTTTTTCATTAATATTGGTATTATAATTTTTTGCATATCCACTGGAGTTTAAAGAAAAAGTTCCATTTGATTGTTCACTTTCCTCAAAAACTTTAACTAAATTATAATTAGGTAAAATATATTCAAACCTATTTCTTTTATTTTTCACACCCAAATCCTCATATACAATAAAATTTAAATCTATAGATAAATCTTCATTAAATGTTCCAATTTTAACTGAAGATTCTAAAAGACTTTTATTATTAATGATTGGAGATTGAATATTGTATGTTTTTAAATAAGTGTCGTTTGTAACATGTTCTAATACTAAATTTAACTCACTTTCTTCAAAATAAGATAAGTTTATCATATTGGAACTATTTAAAAAAAAATGACTTCTACTTGATAAATTTTTTCCACTAAAAAGACTAAAATCAAGCATATGACTTGAGTTAGAAGTTTCCTGTCTATATTCAGATTGTAGTAATAATTTTTCATGGGAATAAAATCTAGGACGAAAAGTTAAATCTTTATTATCAGATAACACAAGATAGTAGGGAATATTGGTAGATGCGCCAATGTTACCAGAACTACTAAGAGAGGGCATTAAAAAGCCAGATTGTCTTTTGACAGAGGGATCTGGGTGAAAAAATTTTGGAAAATAAAAAACTGGTTTATCATAAAGTTTCAACCAAGCATTCTTATAAGTAATTCTCTTCTTAGCTTTATCATGAGTGATTTCTTTTGCTGATAATTGCCATGGAGGACAATCATCATTTTTTTTACAGGTTGTAAAAACTCCCTTTGTAATAACAGTTTCACCAGCCACACTAATGACTGAATTTCCTTTTAACCTTGGTTCATTATCTTTATCAAAATTTTTATTGTTAAAATCAATCAAGATATCTTTTCCAATTAACTTTTTAGATTTCAAATTTACGTAAGCTTTTTTAATATTAGATATATTTTTTTCAATATCTATGAATTTTAAATTATCAAATTTTATCAAGTCATCATTCAAAGTGTAAATAAATTTTTTGCTTAAAAGTGAATTTCCTAATTTATCTTTTATTTCAGAAGGTGATTTAGATTCAATTTTATTCTGATTAATGTGATAAAATATTTTATTTGAAATTATTGTAATACCATTACCAGAATCAAAAACTTCGACATTTCCTACCGCATCCAATGTGGATAAATTCTCATTAAAAATAAATTTATCAGCATAGATGACAATGTTTTTTTCAACCATGGTTGCTTTGGCATTTTGATTAGCCAACAAAATTGAAGTGTTTTTATTGTAATCAAAGTTGCCAGCTTTAATTGTCAAACCATCTTTAATTGAATTAGCAACACCCTCACTACCAATAATTTTATTACCATTATCTGAAATATTAATATCTCTACTTTCAATAATAACTTCATTTGCAAAAACTATGTTAACTGAATACAAAAGCATGGACAGTAGTATTAAAAAATATTTATTTTTCATTAATTCTGATCAACCCAATAGAAATTAAAATTATTAATATAAAAATTGGCATCCAAGTTGAAGCATAAACTGGGATTTTTCCAGTTTCTCCAAGCAAGTTAAATATAACATTAAAATAATAAATAACGACAGAGAGAAATATGCTTAGTATTAAATAAAAGATCATGGGTTTATTTTTTTTTATGTTCAGCATAATTATACTAGAAAAAAGAGCCAT
>Ga0307986_10002761_pt1 | contig 12470 bp, 11 predicted proteins | sample EllFjometageno82_FD_203170 | JGI IMG/M metagenome (GOLD analysis project Ga0307986, IMG submission 203170) | Marine microbial communities from Ellis Fjord, Antarctic Ocean - #82 | ecosystem: Environmental > Aquatic > Marine > Unclassified | place: Southern Ocean | collected 2014-10-09
GTAAAAAATTTTTACAAAGACTCTAAAAAAGTTAACAATAAAAAAATGAAAGAATTTTTTAATTATAAATTGAAATATCCAACTTATATTGAAGGCCTAGATCACATTCTCAACAATAATATTTAATTCTTTAATTATTTTTATTAAAGGACTTTTGTCAGATAAACTGTGATCTCCTTTTTTTATTATTATTAACTTTTTTTTAGCACCCGTAAATATTGATAGAACTTTTCTAGAAAATGATGCCGGAACTGTCTCGTCATTTTCCCCATGAACTACAGTGACGTAAATTTTTTTATTAATTTTTTTTGATAAAACTTTATTTTTTCTTCCATCTTGTATTAACTGATATGTAACAGGGTATTCACGTTGTTTTTGCTTAAATTTTGAATCTCCATGTTTAATAATACTTATGCCTTTTTGTTTAATTTCTTTTTTTATTTTTTTAGTGAATTTTTTCCACATTAATCTCTCTAGAAATTCTGGCGCAGAACCAATGCCAACAAAACCTTTAATTTGATTTTTAAAATATTTAAATTGGTTTAAAGCAATCCAAGCACCCATACTTGAACCAATTAAAATAAAATTATTTTTTTTTACAATTCTCTTAATTGATTCTCTAGCGTCAATTGACCATTCACTTATATTTCCCTTTGTAAACTTCCCTGATGATTTACCATGACCAGAGTACTCAATAGCTAAAAAACCTAATTTATTTTTAACAGCATATTTTCTAATTACTTTAGGTTTTTCTCCATCAATATCAGACATAAATCCTGGAAGAAAAACTATAAATAATTTTTTTTTAGAATAATTGACTAAATACCTTAGTTTTTTTGTTTTTGATATTTTTAAGAATTTATATTTTTTCATATAAAGTTTATTGCTTACATCTGATAATATATAGTTTTGATTATGTCATCTAAAATTAAAGTTTTACAAGTAATACCCAAACTAGGATTTGGCGGCGCAGAAACAGGCTGTTATGATCTTGCTCATTTTTTAGCTGAACAAGAATGTAAATCATTTTTGATTACTAGCGGGGGTGAACTTTTAAAGTATGTGAGGAGAGACAAAGTAAAAGTAATCAGATTGCCAGTCCAATCAAAAAATCCAATAATTATGGTTTTTAATTTTATAATCATTTTTTTTATAATCTTATTTTACAATATTGATATAGTACATGCTCGTAGTCGTGCTCCTGCGTGGTCTTGTTTATGGGCTTGTTTTCTATCAAGAAAAAAATTTGTTACTACTTTTCATGGTACATATAATTTTTCTAGTAAACTAAAACTTATCTATAATAGTGTTATGGTTAGATCAGAACTAATAATAGCGGGCTCAAACTTTATTTTTAATCATATAAGTGAAAATTATAACAAATATTTAAATACCTCAAAAAAAAAATTAATGGTAATTTTTAGAGGTATAAATTTAGAGTACTTTAATTCAGAAAATATTTCTGAAACAAAAGTTAATACTCTAGTTCAAAGATGGAATATTAATAAAAACAATTTTATTGTTTTGCTACCAGGAAGGTTGACAAAATGGAAAGGTCAAGAAATGTTTATTGAAGCTTTGAGTTTGCTTTCTGAAAAATATAATAAAAAAAATTTTCATGCAATCATTCTAGGTTCTGACCAAGGTAGAAGCGTTTATTTTAAAAAACTTTTACTTCTAGTTGAACGATATAGACTGGGTAAAAGAATAACATTTATAAAAAATTGCAAAGAAATGCCAGTAGCCTATAAATTAGCCGACGTTGCTGTTTCTAGCTCTATAGAACCAGAAGCATTCGGCAGAATTGCTATTGAAGCACAAGCTATGAATAAGCCAATTTTAGCAAGTAATCTTGGTGGGTCAAAAGAAACAGTTTTAAATGGTAAGTCTGGGTTATTATTTAAATCAGAAGATGCAGAAGGGCTTGCTAGAATTATTAATAAATTAATGGATATGAACAAGGAATCTTTACGTTTAATGGGAGAACAAGGAAGAAAAAACATAGAAAAAAAATTTAATGTTGATCAAATGTGTCAAACTACCTTTACAGAGTACAAGAAACTACTTAAATAAAACAAATAATGCCTAGTATTCAACTTTTAGATGGAAAAAAAATTCCTTTTGAAAAATCCATAGATGGATTTGAACTTGTTAAAAAAATTAGTAAGTCATTAGAAAAAGATGCTCTTATTATGTCAGTTAATGGAGAACTAAAAGATTTAAGCTACGTAATTAAAAAAGACTCAAAAATAACAATCATCACCCACAAAGATAAAGAAGGTTTAGAAGTTATAAGGCATGATGCAGCACATATTCTAGCAATGGCAGTTCAAGAACTGTACCCAGGAACGCAAGTTACAATAGGTCCAATAATTGAAAATGGATTTTATTATGATTTTGCTCGAAAAGATCCGTTTACAGACGATGATCTAAAAAAAATTGAAAAGAAAATGGGACAAATAGTAGACAGAGATGAAAAAACCTTAAGACACGTCTGGAAAAGAGAGGAAGCAATAAAACATTTTAAAAAAATTGGTGAAAAATATAAAGCAGAAATTATCGAAAGCATACCTTCTGGTGAAGAAGTCTCTATCTATAGTCACGGAAACTGGAGTGATTTATGTCGTGGACCTCACTTGTCTTCAACAGGTAAAATTGGGAAGGCTTTTAAACTTACAAAAGTTTCAGGGGCTTATTGGAGAGGTGATTCAAATAACGAAATGTTGCAAAGAATTTACGGTACATGTTGGGCATCAAAAAAAGAGCTAGAAGAATATCTAAATAGATTAGAAGAAGCTGAAAAAAGAGATCATCGTAAATTAGGAAAAGAAATGGACTTGTTTCATTTTAGAGAGGAAAGTCCAGGAGCTGTATTTTGGCATGAAAAAGGATGGACTCTTTTTCAAAGACTTATTGAGTATATGAGAATGAAACAAAGGCTAGCAGGATACAAAGAAATTAACACACCTGAAATATTAGACAGAAGTTTATGGGAAAAATCTGGGCACTGGGAAAAATTTGGCGAACATATGTACACTTCAGAAACACCTGACGAAAAAGTATTCGCCATTAAACCAATGAATTGTCCTGGCTGTGTACAAGTATTTAATCAAGGGTTAAAAAGTTATAGGGATTTACCTTTAAAACTATCGGAATTCGGGAAAGTTCATAGGTACGAACCTTCGGGAGCTTTACATGGGTTGCTAAGAGTTAGGGCTTTTACACAAGATGATGCACATATCTTTTGTACAGAAGATCAAATAACGCAAGAATCTTTAACTGTAACTAATTTAATTTTAAAAATTTACAAAGATTTAGGTTTTGAAAGTGTAATATTAAAGTACTCAGACCGACCGGAAAAAAGAGTTGGAGACGATAGTGTTTGGGATAAGTCTGAGGCAGCACTTCTTTCGGCTATAAAACAATCGAAACTTGAGTACACTATAAATAAAGGTGAAGGTGCATTTTACGGTCCAAAAATTGAATTTGTTTTAAGAGATGCAATCGGTAGAGATTGGCAATGTGGAACTCTACAAGTAGATCTAAATCTTCCTGGTAGATTAGGAGCATCATATGTTGACAGAGATGGAACTAAAAAAGTTCCAGTAATGTTACATAGAGCTTTATTTGGATCTTTAGAAAGATTTATAGGAATTATAATTGAGAATTACGCAGGTAAGTTACCTTTTTGGTTGGCGCCGACACAAGTTGTGGTATTGCCTATCGCAGAAGAGAATAATGATTATGTAAAAAAGTTATTTGAAGATCTCTTTAAAGAGGGTATAAAATGTTCAGTGGATTTAAGAAATCAAAAAATAAATTATAAAATTAGAGAACACTCTTTAGCCAAAATTCCAATGATTTTGGTATGTGGAAAAAAAGAAGTTGCCGAGAACACAGTGACAGTCCGTAGACTTGGATCCGAAAAACAGGAAACTTTTAAAAGAGAAGATTTAATTAAAAATATTCTTTCTGCAAATAAACTTCCTTTAAATTAAGTGTCACATTTTAAACCAAATTATTTCCAAAGAAGAAGTAAGCCGCAAGGACCAAAGGCCAATGAGAGAATAAGAGCCATAGATGTTCAAGTCATTGGTAGTGACGGCAACAATTTAGGAACCTTTCCTTTGAACAAGGCAATAGAGATTGCAAAAGGGGAAGGCTTAGATCTTATAGAAATTTCACCTAATGCAAACCCTCCTGTTTGCAAGATTATGGATATGGGAAAATATAAATATGACTTACAAAAAAAAACAAATATTGCCAAAAAAAAGCAGAAAGTAGTTGCTCTAAAAGAAATTAAAATGAGACCTGGTACAGATGTACACGACTATAATTTTAAAGTAAAAAATGCTAAAAAATTTTTAACTAATAAAGATAAAGTTAAATTTACAGTTAAATTTAAAGGGCGAGAAATGCAGCATATAAATTTAGGTAAAGATTTAATGAATAGAATTATCGAAGATACTAAAGAAGTTGGAAAAATAGAGACGCGCCCAAAATTTGAGGGTAGACAAATGATAATGATAATTCAGCCCGTTTAGCAAAGATAATATGAACTTGTAAAGAATATTTAATCTATATATAAGGCCTCAACATTTATGCCAAAATTAAAAACAAAAAGTTCTGCAAAAAAAAGATTTAGATTTACTGCTTCTGGAAAAATAAAGAGACCTCAAGCAGGTAAAAGGCATGGTATGATCAAGAGAACTAACGCACAAATAAGAAAACTTAGAGGTACTACGATAATGTCAAGTGCAGATACTAAAATTGTAAAATCGTATATGCCTTACAACAGGTAAAAAAAAAATGGCAAGAACAAAACGTGGCGTAACTAGCAGAGCAAAACATAATAAAGTTTTAAAAGCGGTTAAAGGCCAATACGGGAGAAGAAAAAATACTATTCGTATAGCTCGTCAAGCTATGGAAAAAGCGATGCAGTATGCCTACAGAGACAGAAAAACAAATAAAAGAGAATTTAGATCATTGTGGATCCAAAGAATTAATGCGGGTGCAAGAGCGGAAGGCATGACATATGGACAATTTATAAATGGTTTAAATAAGTCAAAAATTAAATTAGATAGAAAAATACTTGCTGAATTAGCTTATAACAACCCAGAAGTCTTTAAAACTATAGTAAAAAAAGCTCAATCCTCCCTTAACTAATTAGGGTCTTTGATTTATCTTACATTAATTAAAAGAATCAAAAAACTCTATGGGTAATTTAGACAACATAAACTCTAGCTTCGATCAAAAAATTATTTCTATAGAATCAAAAGAAGAATTACAGAATTTAAAAACAGAATTTTTTGGGAAGAGTGGTGTAATTACATCGCAATTCAAAAATTTAGCAACTTTAGAGGCGGACAAAAGAAAAGAATTTGCATCGTCTTTAAATAAATTAAAAGATAACTTAACAGGTCAGTTAGAAAAAAAATTTTTAGAGTTAGAAACATTAGAAGTAAACAAAAAATTAAAAGATGAAAAATTAGACGTAACACTCCCAATAAGATCATTTCAAAGTGGAAAAATTCATCCTGTCTCTCAAGTGATTGATGAAATCTCATCCATTTTTTCTGAAATTGGTTTCTCGGTTGCAGAAGGGCCTGATGTAGAAACAGAGTATAATAATTTTACCGCGTTAAACACACCCGAAGATCACCCAGCACGAGACATGCATGATACTTTTTATTTACAAGAAGATAAAAAAATTCTTTTAAGAACTCATACTTCCCCTGTTCAAATTAGAACAATGATGAGTGAAAAACCTCCATTTAAGATTATTGCCCCGGGTAGAACATATCGTTGTGATAGTGATCAAACACACGCACCAATGTTTCATCAATTAGAAGGTTTACACATAGATAAAAATATTACCATGAGTCATTTAAAAGGTTGTTTAGACTATTTTATTAAAGAATTTTTTGAAGTTAGAAATGTTAAAATGAGATTTAGACCAAGTCATTTTCCTTTTACAGAACCATCAGCTGAAGTTGATATCGGATACAGAATTGAAAGCGGCAAAATAGTAATTGGAGAAGGAGATAAATGGTTAGAAATTTTAGGTTGTGGAATGGTACATCCAAACGTTCTTAGAAACGTTAAAGTGGATCCAGACAAATACCAAGGATTTGCTTTTGGAATGGGAATCGATCGTCTTGCAATGCTTAAATATGGAATTAATGACTTAAGAGCTTTTTTTGAAAATGACTACCGTTGGATAACTCATTTTGGCTTTGATCCTTTAGATGTGCCAACTAATTACAGAGGTTTGAGTAAATGATAATTACATACCCATGGCTTAAAGAGCATTTAAATACTAAAGTTAATGAGGTTAAAATGATAGAACAATTAACTAGTATTGGTTTAGAAGTTGAAAGCATTAAAGAGAGCAAAAGTGAACTCAGCGAATTTAAGATTGCCAAAATATTAAAAGTCGAAAAACATCCAAATGCTGATAAACTTAAAGTTTGCGATGTATCATTGGATGGCAGAAAAGTTATCAAAGTTGTTTGTGGCGCACCCAATGCTAGAGAAGGTTTGTTTACTATATATGCACCACCAGGAGCAACAATACCAAAATCAAATTTTAAATTAAAAGTTGCTAAAATTAGAGGCATAGAATCAACTGGCATGCTTTGCTCTGAAGGTGAATTAAATTTATCTACTGAAAATAGTGGAATAATTGAAATAAAGAATAAAGATAGCGAAATAGGGAAGAGTTATTTTAAAAGCAAAGGTGAAAAAATAATAGATATTTCTATAACCCCTAATCGTGCAGATTGCTTAGGCGTAAGAGGTATTGCTAGAGATTTAGCAGCTTCTGGTTTTGGTAGTTTAATTAAGATAAAAAAAAAATCATTAAAACAAAGTTTCGCAGGACCTATTAAAGTTTCAATATCAAAGGATAAAAATCAAGGCTGTTTAGCATTTGGTAGTTGTTATATTAAAAATATTACCAATAAGGAAAGCCCTTTATGGCTAAAAAATAAAATTATTTCACTAGGCTTAAAGCCAATCTCAGCAGTAGTTGATATTACTAACTATGTAATGTTTGACCTTAATAGACCTTTACATGCGTATAATGCAGATAAAATTAATAAAGAAATTATAGTAAGAAATTCAAAATTAGGAGAAAGTTTTGAAGCGTTAGATAATAAAAACTATAAGCTTCAAAACGATATGTGTGTAATTTCTGATAAAAGTGGAGCTCTAGGGCTAGGTGGCATAATTGGTGGAACCTCAACTTCAATAGAGCTAGATACTAAAAATATTTTATTAGAATCTGCTTATTTTTTACCTACCTCTATAAGAAAAACATCAAGATTACTCAATATTAATACTGATGCAAAATACCGGTTTGAAAGAGGAATAGATCCAAACTCAATAAAGGAAGGTTTGGAGCTTGCGGTAGATTTAATAGTAAAAATTTGTGGAGGGTCAGCTAGTAAATTTTCCATCGTAGGTTCTACTGTTCAAAAAAATAAGACAATAACTCTAGATGTTGGAAAATTTAAAAAAGTTATCGGTATTACAATATCAAATGTAGAGGTAAATAAAATTTTGACATCACTAGGCTGTAAAATAAAAAATAGTAAAAAAATATTAAAAGTTGAGATACCTACTTGGAGACCGGATATTACCCAAGACATAGATCTAATTGAAGAGTTAATTAGAATTAAGGGCTTTGACAAAATTGAACTAATAGAACCAGAAAAAAAGAGAAACAAAGATACGTTAAATTTTAGTCAAAAACTATTTCACTTGTCGCAAAGAGCATTGGCGTCCAAAGGTTATCTAGAAGCAATAACTTGGTCATTTACAGATTCTAAAATTGACAAACAACTTACCAAGGGAGAAGCAGAAATAAAGATTTTTAACCCTATTTCCTCAGATTTAGATGTTCTTCGTAGGTCAATTTTTTCAAATCTTATTATTCATTTAAAAAAAAATCAGGATCGTGGTTATGAAGATTTATCTTTTTTTGAGGTAGGGCCGGTATTTTTTGGTAAAAATCCTGGAGAACAGCAAATTGTAGTTGGTGGGTTAAGGTCTGGATTAGTGAGTAGAAAAAATTGGTTAGAAAAATCTAGAAACGTAGATGTTTTTGACATCAAGAAAGATGTAATTAGGGTTTTAATTGATTTAGGCCTAGAAGAAAGTGATCTTTTTGTAAGTAGCAATACAAAGAACTGTTATCACCCAGGAAGATCAGGATCTGTAAATTTAAAATCTCAAAAAGGACCACATCTTGCATATTTCGGCGAACTTCATCCGGCAATAATTACAAATTTAGACTTTAAAGAAAAAAATATTTTTGGATTTGAAATATTTTTAAAAAATATTTCAAAACCAAATAAAAAAGTAAGAGTTAGTAAAAAAAATTATACAACTTCTGATTTTCAAAAATCAGAAAGAGACTTTGCTTTTGTTATTGATAAATTTTTCAAAGTAGGAGAGCTTGAAAATGTAATAAAAAAAATAGATGATAGTATTGTAAAAAAAGTAACAACCTTTGATGTTTTTGACGGACAAAATATACCAGAAGGTAAAAAATCAGTGGCAATAAATGTTGTAATTCAGTCTCAAGATAAAACACTGACTGAGAGTGATCTAGACGAAATAAGTCAAAAAATAATAAATACTGTTAAAGAAAAAACAGGTGCAACAATTAGATCTTAATGTCTGATATAGAAAGAATACGTAACTTCGCTATAATTGCTCACATAGACCATGGAAAATCTACAATTGCTGATCGTATTATTCATAAGTGTGGAGGGTTAACTGATAGAGAAATGTCAGCTCAAGTTCTAGATTCCATGGATATTGAAAAAGAAAGAGGAATTACAATTAAGGCTCAAACCGTAAGATTGAACTACAAAGCTAAAGACGGAAAAGATTATATTTTAAATATTATTGACACGCCAGGTCACGTAGACTTTAGTTACGAAGTCAGTAGATCTTTGTCTGCCTGCGAAGGTTCTTTGTTGATAGTTGATAGCACTCAAGGTGTCGAAGCTCAAACGTTGGCAAATGTTTATCAAGCTTTAGAAATTAACCATGAAGTTGTACCTATATTAAATAAAATAGATCTCCCAGCTTCCGATGTAGATAAAACTAAAAAAGAAATAGAAGATGTAGTGGGAATAGATACATCAGGCGCAATTAGTTGCTCGGGTAAAACAGGAGAAGGAATTGATGATATTTTAGAGTCTATTATTAAAATCTTACCCCCACCAAAAGGTATAGAAAATAATAAACTAAAATCACTATTAGTTGATAGTTGGTATGACAGTTACCTAGGAGTAGTTATTCTTGTTAGAGTAATTGATGGACAGATTAAAAAAGGTATGAAAATAAAATTAATGTCTAATGATCAGGAATATGTAATCGAAAAAGTTGGAGTTTTTACACCAAAACCTGATAATATAGACCAGCTAAGTTCTGGACAGATTGGATTTATTATTACAGGTATTAAATCGCTCTCTGAAACAAAAGTCGGTGATACTATTTGCGATGCTTCAGACCCGATAGACGCACCGCTACCCGGATTTAAACCCAGTAAACCAGTAGTTTTTTGCGGACTATTTCCTATAGATAGCTCTGAATATCAAAAATTAAAAGATGGTTTAGCTAAATTGAAATTAAACGATGCAAGTTTTTCATATGAAGCAGAGTCTTCAAGCGCACTTGGATTGGGCTTCAGATGTGGTTTTTTAGGATTATTACATTTAGAAATTACAACAGAACGGCTCGAGAGAGAATTTGATGTAAGTTTGATAACAACCACTCCTGGTGTAATTTATAAAGTTCACAAAGCAAAAGGTGAAATAATAGATCTTCAAAATCCTTCTAATATGCCTGACCCAACACACATAGAAAAAATTGAAGAACCATGGATTAAAGCAACCATCATTACGCCTGATGAATATCTAGGAACTATTATTAAGATTTGCCAAGATAAAAGAGGCATTCAAACTAATCTAACATATTCTGGTAGTCGTGCAGTTTTATCTTACGAGCTACCACTAAATGAAATAGTTTTTGATTTTAATGATAGACTTAAATCTGTATCAAGTGGATACGCTAGTTTTGAATATGAGATTACTGGCCACAAAGAAGGAGATTTAGTTAAATTAAGCATACTCGTTAATACAGAGCCAGTAGACGCCTTAGCAATGATTATACATAAAGAATTCGCAGAAAAAACAGGAAGACAAGTTTGTGAAAAATTAAAGGATCTTATACCAAGACACAATTTTATGATTCCCATACAGGCAGCAATAGGTGGAAAAATTGTAGCAAGAGAGTCTATAAAAGGATTTTCTAAAGATGTCCTTACTAAAATACATGGAGGTGGTGCTGGAGATCGTAAAAAGAAATTATTAAAAAAACAAAAAAAAGGTAAAGCTAGATCAAAACAATTTGGAAGAGTGGAAATTCCCCAAGAGGCATTTATTGGTGTACTGAAAATAAGTAAAGAAAATTAATTATAGAATGAAAAAAATTTATAGAATAACAACAAAATTATTTTTATATTATTTTTTAAAAGTAATAAAAGTTATATTACAAAAATCTAATTATAAAATAATTCCAGCAATATCGGATTATAATAGTTTTAATTTTGACTACTCTAAAACCACAAGAAGACTAGTTTTAAAAAAAGAAAAAAAAAGTTTTGATAAAATACTCATCGATAGCACACACTCTGAAACAGAGCTTTGTTTTTTAGGAAAAAAATACTCAACAAATAAATCTAGTTTAAATTTAGAAGGACATAGAAGTGGTTATACAAGCCTATATTCTTTTTTATTTTTAAGTTTAAAAGAAAAAAAATGTTCAATAGCTGAAATAGGAATTGAAAAAAATGGATCTACTAATATGTGGAGGAATTATTTTTCTAAAGCTAGAATTAATTGTTTTGAATTAGATAAAAAAAAAATTGAATTAGCTAAAAAGCAAAAATTAAAAAATGTTTATTATCATTACATAGATGTGAGCAGTCCCCAAATTATCATTCAGCAATTTAACAAGGTAAATAAAAAATTTGATATTATAATTGATGACAGTACACATGAATTTGATCATCAAATTAATATTATAAAAAATACCCATAAATTTATTAAAAGTGGAGGATATTTAGTTATTGAAGATATTTATAGGTTTAGAAAAGGACATGAGGAAAGTAAATACTTTGAAAAGCTAAAGAATCTTAGAAAAATATTTTCAAAAATAGTTTTTATAGAAACCCCCCATGTTAATAATTTTACAGCAAATTGGAAATGTGAAAAAATACTCTTGTTGATAAAAAAATGAAAAATATAATTTTTTTTGTAGATGCGCAAAAAGGCCCTTCAGGAGGAGGAAAAGTTATTTATCAATATAGTAGTTATATAAATTCACTTGAAAATTATAAATCATCTGTAGCACATCTTGAAAAAAAAAAATTATATAAGTGGCTCAACTCAATTAAAAAAATAATTGGTAAAAAAAAAACAATTGAAACTGGTTGGTTGTTTAAAGAATTAAAAGTTAAAAAATCTCATAGCTTTACTTGGTTTAATCAAAAAATTAAAATTAAGGAAAACTTTGACTTAAATAAAGATAATGATTTTGTTGTTTTACCAGAAATATTTGCGCATTTTGCAGAAGACTTTCTTATAAAAGAAAAAATTCCTTATGCTATATTTGTTCAGAACGGCTACGCAGTTTTCCCGACAAACAATGTTAAAAAATTAAATTTAGCATACAAAAAAGCTAAATTCATACTTGCTTATTCAAAAGATATTAAAGACTGTATCACCCTTGCATATCCATCTGCTAAAGACAAAATTCTTGACATAAAGTATTCAATAGATTTTAAAAAATTTAATCTTAAAAAAAAAAATAATTTAATTAGCTACATGCCAAGAAAACTCTCTAAACATAGTGAATTAATAATTTCTTTTCTAAATAATTCATTGCCCAAAAGTTGGAAAATTAAAGCAATACATAATATGTCAGAAAAACAAGTTTACAGAACATTAGAAAGATCAAAATTTTTTTTAGCTTTTTCAGATCTAGAAGGCCTCCCACTTCCGCCTATAGAAGCAGCTTTATCAGGCAATAAAGTAATTGGTTATACAGGCGAAGGAGGAAAAGAATACTGGAAAGAGCCAATTTTTACAGAAATAAAAACAGCAGAATTAAAATATTTTTGTAAGAAAATTTTACTTAATCTTAATCTTAATTTTAATGTTTTTTTAAAAAAAACTACCAAGCAAAGAAAAAAAATATCTGTTCAATTTTCAGTAGAAAATGAAAAAAAATACATAAATAGATTTTTAAAGAAAATATAAAAAAAGGAGAGGTGGCCGAGTGGTTGAAGGCGCACGCTTGGAAAGCGTGTATACGAGCAATCGTATCGTGGGTTCGAATCCCACTCTCTCCGCCATTATGGATGGTTTTATTGGTTTTTTTAAATTGAAATT
>Ga0307986_10002762_pt1 | contig 12466 bp, 14 predicted proteins | sample EllFjometageno82_FD_203170 | JGI IMG/M metagenome (GOLD analysis project Ga0307986, IMG submission 203170) | Marine microbial communities from Ellis Fjord, Antarctic Ocean - #82 | ecosystem: Environmental > Aquatic > Marine > Unclassified | place: Southern Ocean | collected 2014-10-09
AGTAATAGTTTGAGCTGAAGCGTAATTGAAATTTGTAAAGATACTTATAATTAACGTCAATATTAACTTTTTCATGATCAGTAAAATTTTATAAATTTTTAAAGATCCTACAATATTCTCGACTCAATCTCGACTCACTCAGACACAAAATAGTATTTCAGGTTGTAAAAAAAACATTGTATAACAAGGTTAAGGAGAGGGTAGAGGTTGCTGCGCAGGACTCATAAGCCTGAGGTCGGTGGTTCGATCCCACTTCCCGTTACCAAAAAAAGCTTATTTAATTTTTTTAAAGATAAAATGATCCGGAAAATTGCCATATAATTTTTTGTATCTATTTTTTTTCATAATATCAAAAATTAATTCTCCATCTCTTTTTGTACTTTCATCATATCCGTGCATTTCTATTGATATTAAATCAATTTCATTTTTATTTAAATCTAACCCTTCTAGAACCTCCAAGTCTTTTCCTTCACAATCAATATCCAAGAAGTCAATTTTTTTATTCTTAGCATGATTATTTATAACTGAGTTCAATGTATAAACATTAATTTTTTTTTTAGTATATTCACCTAATAATTTTTCTGCATGATCATAAACTAAAGTGTTTGCATGAAATATGTCTTTTTTAAAATATGCCTCAGAAACTTTATTTTTATTTCCTATTCCAATATTTAAATTTATATCTTTTTTTCTAGCGATTTTAAATAAATCTATAGATTTATTACTTATGTCAATATTTATTCCCTTCCATCCTTTGTCATACAAAAATTTTGTATTAGATAGTCTTATTGGGTGATAGCAACCAACATCAATATAAAAACCATTTGTTTTTGTCTTATAATAGTCTTTTAGGAATAAAAAATGTTTACCGCTATCCTTTCTGCATTTTTCCTTAATAGAATATTTTATTAAATTTAAAAATAAGCTTGTCTTATAAAAAAAACTCATTTTTTATTTTGCAAGTTTTTTATATTGCAAGTAAGTATTTTTTTGAGCTTTAACACAATTAGAATTGTGATTGTTATATAACGATTCATATCTAAAAATTATACTTGATTTTTACTACTATCTCGACCCATACTGCCTTAAAATATCATTTCAAGTTGAAAAAAATTTGTTGTATAACAACGCTAAAAAGAAGCCAGAGGTTGTTACGTAGAACTCATAAGCTCGAGGTTTAGTGGTTCAACCCAACTTCCCGTTATAGTAATATGATTAAAACACATTCAGCATGGAAAAAAATTGAGCACTTTGATGCGTACAATTTTTGGAATAAAATTTCCGATAGCTATTTTAAATATTTATATGGTTCGTTCAAAGAAAATCAATATCTCCTCAATATTTTGAGAGATGACAAATTAAATGTTGCGGAAATAGGCTGTGCGGTTGGCTATGGTAAAAGATTTTTAAATTTAAATAAACTTAAAAATTTATATGTAGGTTATGACATTTCTAATGAATCAATTAAAAATGCTAAACTATTATATGGCGACGAACTTTTTCACCATATCGATGAAAATAATTTGTCCGAACAAATAATTAGCAAACCTTTTGACGTAGTTTACTCAAGAGACACAGTACCCCATCAAGTTGATCCTTATAATTTTTTGAATGAATTAATAAAAATGACCAAAAAACATCTTATTTTAAGGTTAAGAACAAGAGATACGGGAGAAACTATTCTAAATCATGAGTTATCCTGTCAACTCCAGCCAGGAGACGAGTGGGCACCTTATATTGTTCTTAATTACGATGAGTTGATTAATTTTTTAAAAAAAACAAATAGAGTAACTCGTATTGAGGTTAATAGGTCTTACGTTGTTTTAGGAGGGCAAAATTTTAGATATTTGGAAAAAGCCCTTTATATGAAAAAAACTAAAACTGCCGAAACATCAATGAATATAACTTTTGATGGAAGTAAAGAGTCCCCTATGGAAATTATTGAAACTTTTGATCTAGAAGGACACGATTTTATAAAAGTTAAAAAAGTAAAGACTTTATTTTATAAAATTTTGAATAGAATTAAATTATAAATATTTTAATTTAAAGACCCTGGTATTTTTTTTTAAAATCTAAAAAAGAACCAAATATTTTATCTTTTTGCGAGAGTAAAATTTTTTTGCCAGGCCATATGATGTTAAACCCAGAGTTTACAGTTGATATCCCATCTTCATATTTAGGTTTGTAAAAATTGGAAAGTTTATAATAAATTATATTAGTTTTGTCCAAGCTGTAATATGCATGCGCAAATCCTTCAGGTATATATAGAGATAAACAATTTTTTTCAGATAAAATAATTTTGTACACTTTTCCAAAAGTCTTAGATTTTTTCCGAAGATCGATAACACAATCTAGAATTTTCCCTTTAATAACATTGACATATTTAGCTTGTTGAAATTTATGTTGAAAATGGAAGCCTCTTAAAGCATTTTTTTTGGAAGTGGTACAGTACTCATAAACAAAGTTATTATATTTAATAATTTTTTTATTATGCGTTATTCTTAAGCTGCCCCTCGAGTCAGAATGTTTATCTTGTTTTATTATCTTAAGACCTTCGAACCGTGTTTTAATTACTTTCATTTAACTATTTTTTTCATTTTATTTAAGTTCATATCTTGGTTTAACGGAAAAATACCTTTTGAATAAATTTTTTTTACTTTTATATTTTCTTTTTTTGCAAAATTATAAATAGTTTTCGTAGGACCTCCAATATTATAAACACCTTTCTTGTTTATTAGTCTTAGAAACATTTTTGCTAAATCAGCTTGATAGATAAAATTACTCACAACATTTGAGTAAGCTTTTTTATGTACGAATGGCTTTTCCGTCATACACACACGTAATATTAATGAATTCTTATACATTTGTACTGCCGACTCACCACCAAGTTTAGACCATCCGTAATTATTCCATGGAAGTAACGGATCAGTTTCTTTGTAGTTACCTTTTTTTCCAGGATATAAATAACTTGTAGAAAAATATATAATTTTAATTTTAAACTTTAAGCAAGCCATAACTAAATTGGCAGTTCCTATTATATTTAAATTTATACTTTTAGAGATCTCTTTTTCATGAAGATCCATAGGTCTTGATAAGCCAGCTAAGTGGAGTATAGCACTGGGTCTGTGTTTATTTATTGTTTTAATGATTGAATTAACATTTAAAATATCTAATTGTCTTTTTGATAAATACACAAATTTTAAATTTGTTTTAATTTTTCCAAGTTCAGAGGCAAATCTTCCTTCACCACCAGTCACTAAAATCTTTTTCATAAATTTTATTTATTATCTATTGATGTTAAATATTTTGAATATTCACAATTACCATAAAAATTTATTGCTTTTTGAATTTCTTTTCTACCAATCCATTTATTATTAAAAGCAACTTCTTCTATGCAGCCAATCTTAAAACCCTGTCTGCTCTCAATGGTAGCAACAAAATTTGATGTATGATTAAAATCTTTTATTGAACCGGTGTCTAGCCATGCCCCACCTCTCCCAATTATTTCAGCACCTAATAGATTTTTGTTTTTATATTTATTTAATAAGTCTACTATTTCAGTCTCTTTTCTTTTTGATGGTTTTAAAGATTTACTAAATTCTATTACTTTATTGTCAAAAAAATATAGTCCTGTGATAGCTAAATTTGATTTAGTTTTTTTTGGTTTCTCAATAATGCCAATAATCTTATTTTTACTATTAACTGTCGCCACTCCATACAAAGATGGATTTTTTACAGGATACAAAAAAACTCTTGCCCCTTTGGAAAGGCGAGTGCACTGGATCAGTTTTTTGGTCAAGCTCTGCCCGAAAAAAAAATTATCTCCTAAAATTAAAGCTACTGAACTATTACCTATAAATTTTTCTCCAACCACAAATGCATCGGGCAATCCCTTTGGTCTCTCTTGTTCTGCGTAACTAATCTTAATTCCTAAATTTTTTCCATCAGGTAAAACTTTTTTAAATTGTTCTGCCTGTCCTTTGTTAACAATTATTAGAACTTCTTTTATTTTAGCCAACATAAGAACAGAAAGAGGATAAAAAAAAAGTGGTTTGTCGTAAAGTGGAAGCAACTGTTTATTTACCGCTTTAGTAACTGGACTCATTCTTGAGCCTGTTCCGCCCGCAAGAATTATCCCTTTTTTAATCATGTTTTTAGTCCAATTCTTTTCACGTGTTCTTTTTTTGATATTGTTTTAAAATATTTAGGATTATTAATATACCAGTCTATAGTTTTTGAAAGACCATTTTTAATATTGATTGCAGGTTTCCACTTAAATTTTTTTTGTATTTTTTTTGAATTTAAAGCATACCTAACATCGTGACCAGGTCTGTCTTTAACAAATTTGATTTTAACATTTTTACCTATTTTAAATAATTTACTTTTTATTATTTTGAGTATTAATTTTGTTATTTCTATATTTGTTAGATTGTAATCACTTCCAATGTTATAGCTTTCACCAATTTTACCTCTTAAAGATAAAATTTCTAATGCCTTACAATGGTCTTCTACATATATCCATTCTCTGGAATTGATGCCTTTTCCGTAAATTGGAAGAGGTTTGTTGTTTAATATATTAAATATTAGTTTTGGTATTAATTTTTCAGGAAATTGTTTTGGACCATAGTTATTTGAGCAGTTTGAAATGACAGCAGGAAAATTATAAGTTCTCACATATGACTTTACCAAATGATCTGCACTTGCTTTTGATGCCGCATACGGTGAGCTTGGTTTGTACGGGTAATATTCGTCCGCTCTTCTTGATTTATCAATTATGTCTCCATAAACTTCATCAGTAGAAATATGAACAAGCCTAATTTTTATTTTTGACTTTTTGTTGTATGACCTTATAGACTCAAGAAGATTATACACACCATTAATATTACTATGAATAAAGGGTTCTGGACAATCTATTGATCTGTCGACATGTGTCTCAGCAGCCAAATTAAAAACAACAGATGGTTTATATTTCTTGAGTGTATTGGCGATTATTTTTTTATCATTTATATCTGACTTAACGAAAATATAATTTTTTTTGCCTGAATTTTTTAGATTATAATCACTTCCAGAGTAAGACAATTTATCAATATTAATAACAAATTTTTTTTTTTTTAAAAAATAATTCACTAAATTACTTCCTATAAAGCCCGATCCGCCAGTTATTATGATTTTTTTCATTTTAAATAAATAGGTTATACTTATTTTTAATATTAAATTACAAAATTATTTTATAAAATTGAATATTGTTAAAAAGATGACCAAAAAAGACCTTACAGTTATTATAACCACATTTAAAAGCGAGGAGAAAATTGATACATGCTTAAATTCAATAGACTCCAGTATAAAAGTGATAGTAGTAGAAAATTCTAATAATAAAAAATTTAAAACTTACATCGAGCACAAGCATCATAATGTTGAATGTATTTTAACAGGTCATAATTATGGATATGGAAAGGCTAATAACATGGGCCTAAAAGAAGTAACAACTAAGTATGCTTTAGTCTTAAACCCAGATACCATTTTAGGAGACGATGTAATAGATCATTTTTTTATTTTCTTAAAAAAGAATATAAATTTTTCGCTTCTTGGCCCCTCTCAAAATGAAAATATTTTAAACTTAAGCAGTAATAGCCATAATAATTCAAACCTACATGAAGCAGACAACATTAAAGGTTTTGCGATATTTTTAAATATGTCGAAGTTTATAGATATTGGTTTTTTTGATGAAAATTTCTTTCTGTATTTAGAAGAAATAGATTTATGTAAAAGAGTAAAAAAAATAAATGAAAAAATTTACATAGATGAAAATATTAAAATATTACATTACGGAGGAAAATCTGTAAGTCATAACTTTTCTCATGAGGTAGAACTAATCAGAAATTGGCATTGGATGTGGTCATTGTTTTACTACAATAAAAAACATTTTAATTACTTCTATGCTCTGATTCTAGTGACGCCGAGATTCTTTTCAGCTCTAATAAAAAGTATATTTTATGGACTTTTTTTTAAAAGAAAAAAAAAGGAAATATATTTTAAAAGATTGAGTGGTCTTGTCAATTCTATCATAGGTAAACCTTCTTGGTATAGGCCAACTTTAGATTGATTTAATTTGCTATAAATATATTAAAGAGGGATGCAATTATCTAAAAAAATTATTATTATTACTGGTGGTGCTGGATTTGTAGGTTCTAATTTAATTAAACTATTACTTAATAAAACTAAATTTAAGATCATAAGCATAGATAATTATTCTTCTGGCACAAGAAAAAATCATATAAAAAACAATAGAATTAAATATATTAAAAATGATACTAAAAATATTTCTCACATAATTAAAAACACAAAAGAAATCCACTCAGTTTTTCATTTTGGAGAATTTGCAAGAATTTATCAGAGCTTTCTAAAAATGAATGAATGTCTTGAGTCAAATTCAGTCGGTACAAATGAAGTTTTTAATTTTTGTTTAAAAAATAAAATTAAAATTATTTATTCAGCAACCTCAGCTACTTTGGGCAATAATGGAAATGACAAAAACTTATCTCCTTATGCTTTTACTAAGGCTAAAAATTTAGAGTTATTACAAAATTTAAAAAAATGGTTTAATTTCAAATTTGAGATAATTTACTTCTATAATGTTTATGGCCCAAATCAAATTGACAAAGGTAGCATGGCTACTGTCATTGGTATTTTTGAAAACTTATTTAAATTAAAAAAACCATTAACAGTTGTTAAGCCAGGCACTCAAACTAGAAGGTTCACTCATGTGCAAGATACCGTGGAAATTTGCTACCAAGCCTGGAAAAAAAATCTTTGTAGACATTATAGTATTGCAAATAAAAAATCCTATTCTGTTTTAAATGTAGCTAAAATGTTTCAGACGAAAATAAAATATTTACCTAAAAGAGCTGGAGAACGTTACGCTTCGGCACTTACTGACATTAATTTATCTAATAAAGTTTACAAAAATTTTGGAAAAATTGATCTTAAGAATTATATAAAAAATTTTTTAATTAAAAACTCTTAGTGTCCTGGAAATTCGACTAAACTTTCAGTAAAATAAGATTTCTTTTTGAGTAAATTATTTCCCGGTAAATCAAATAAATTTATGATAAAAATAAATCCAGCCACAATACCTTCTGATTTTTCTATTAATTTCGCAGCTGCTTCAGCCGTACCACCAGTTGCTATCAGATCGTCAATTATTAGCACTTTGTCTCCTTTATCAATTGAATCCTTATGAACTTCAATAGTAGCTTCTCCATATTCAAGATGAAAATCTACAGAATATCTTTCAGCAGGTAGTTTATTTTTTTTTCTTAGTAGAATTAAAGGTTTGTTTGTTAAATAAGAAACAGTTGATGCAAAAATAAATCCTCTTGATTCTATAGCTGACACTTTATCGAAGTCAATTTTTTTTGATATTTCTACTATTTTATCAATTGCAAAATTAAAAGCTGTAGGATCTTTAATCAAAGTTGTTATGTCTCTGAATAAAATTCCTTTTTTTGGGTAGTCTTGAATTGATCTTATATATTTTTTTAAATCCATATTTTGCTTCATTGTCTAACAAAAAAGCATTAATAATTAAACAATGAAAAAAAGAAAAATAGGAATAATTGGCGGTAGTGGTCTTTATAAAATGGAGGGTTTTGAAAAAACTAAGTGGAAAAAAGTTAATACAACTTGGGGCGCACCCTCTGATGAAATTTTATTGGCAACAATAGGTAAAGAAGAAATTTGCTTTATACCTAGACACGGAAGAGGGCATAAAATTAATCCAACCAACATAAATTTCAGAGCTAATATTGACGCAATGAAGCAATTGGGTGTTACAGACATCATTTCTGTATCAGCTGTAGGATCTTTAAAAGAAAATTTAACCCCAGGCACTTTTGTAATTGTAGATCAATTTATTGACAGAACATTTGCAAGAGTTAAAACTTTTTTTGACGAAGAAATAGTAGCCCATGTTTCAATGGCAAAACCAGTTTGTAAATCATTAGGTAGTTGTTGTGAAGCTGCATTAAAAAAAATAAAAATACCTCATCAAATGAATGGTACGTATATTGCAATGGAAGGGCCTCAGTTTTCCACGTTAGCTGAATCGAATCTCTATAGATCATGGGGAGCAGATGTTATTGGAATGACAAATATGCCAGAAGCAAAATTAGCTAGAGAAGCTGAAATTAGATACTGCACTGTTGCCATGGTAACAGACTTCGACTGTTGGCACCCAGATCATGATGAAGTTGATGTTTCTATGGTTGTTCAGACATTAACAAAAAATGCTTCAAACGCGCAAAACATGATCAAAGAAGTCATTAAAACTTTTAAAGATTTTTCAATTGAAAATGATCCAGCTAATGACTGCCTAGACAACGCCATAATAACAGATCTAAAATTAAGAACTAAGAAGACAATTAAAAAACTACAATATATTGCTGGTAGGGCTCTTAATAAAAAATAATGAATATAGAAGGAAAAGCTTATAGAACAATTTGGTTTGAAAATAATTCTGTTAAAATAATAGATCAGACCAAACTTCCACACCAATTTATTATTAAAAATTTAAAAACAGTAAAAGATTCAATCAATGCAATCAAGACAATGGAAGTTAGGGGTGCACCATTAATAGGAGCCACAGCTGCTTACGGATTAGTTTTATCTATAATAGAAAATAAAGATCAATCTTTTTTAAAAAAATCTAGTGAAGATTTAATAGCCTCAAGACCCACAGCCATTAATCTGAAATGGGCAGTAGATAGAATGATGAAAAAACTATCGGGTGTTAACAGTAATGAAATTTTAAAAATAGCATTAGAAGAGGCTGAAACAATTGTCTTAGAAGACGTAGAATTTTGTAAAAATATTGGCCTTAACGGTCTTAAAATTATTGAAGAAATTTATAATAAGAAAAAGGACACTGTGAACATCCTAACCCATTGTAACGCGGGTTGGCTTGCAACTATTGATTGGGGCACAGCAACATCACCAATTTATCACGCGCATAAAAAAGGGATTAAAGTGCATGTTTGGGTGGATGAGACAAGACCCAGAAATCAAGGAGCCAACTTGACTTCTTATGAATTAAACGAAGAAGGAATACCTAATACAATTATTGCAGATAATACTGGTGGTATTCTAATGCAAAGAGGGCAAGTTGATATGTGTATTGTCGGTACTGATAGAACTTTGTCAAATGGAGACGTGTGTAATAAGATTGGAACATATCTTAAAGCATTGGCCGCCAAGGACAACAACATTCCTTTTTACGTAGCATTACCGAGCTCAACAATTGATTGGTCAATTAAAGACTCTAAAGATATTCCTATAGAAGAAAGAGATCCAGCTGAACTTTCATTTGTTGAAGGATTAGATAAAGATAAGAAATTGCAAAAAATTTTAATTTATCCACTTAAAAGTAAATCATTAAATTTAGCATTTGATATAACTCCCGCTAAATATGTAACAGGTTTAATCACAGAAAATGGAGTTTGCGAAGCTTCAGAAAAAGGATTGAAAGAATTATTTAAATGAGCAAATTAAGATCTGCTATTATTAAGTATTCTAAAAAATTAAATACCACAAATTTATCTGCATTACGATCTGGAAACATATCAGTACGTGCTAAAGAAAAAAATATAGACGGGTTTTATATAACACCCTCTGGTGAGAAATATTCTTCACTAAAATCTAGAGACATAGTGTTTGTTTCTCTAAAAGGTAAGTTTGACAGAAAAAAAGGTATTCCATCATCAGAATGGAGATTTCATCAAGATATTTATGTTAATAAAAAAGAAGCCAAAGCAATTGTTCATGCTCATTCTACGTGTGCTACAGCTATTTCAACACATCAAAAATCTATTCCAGCATTTCATTATATGGTCGGTGTTGCTGGGGGAGAAGATATAAAATGTACGAAATATGCAACTTTTGGAACAAGAGAATTGTCAAATAAAATTTTATCTGCATTGAAAAATAGATTGGCTTGCTTGATAGGAAATCACGGTCAGATTGCATTTGGCGAAAATTTAGATAAAGCCTTTGAGTTAGCCCAAGAGGTTGAAAATATTTGTAATCAATATATTAATGCCCTAAGAATTGGAATTCCTAAAATACTTTCTAAAAAAGAAATGCAGATAGTATTAGGCAAGATGAAAAATTATAAGAAGGGTTAGTTTTTTATGATCAAAGTTGGAGAACATATCACATTAGATTTTCTAGGTGTTAAAAAAGATTATCCAAAATCTTTCTATGAAAAAATTATTTATAAAATTGCGAAAGCTGCAAAAGTAGAAATCTTGAATGTTAGTAGTCATGAATTTGAGCCTCAAGGATTTACTCTAGTTGCACTGTTATCAGAAAGTCATTTTAGTTTTCATACCTTCCCGGAAAAAAACGTAATTAGTTTTGACTTTTTCACATGTGGAAAAGTTCATCCAAAAGTTGCTTTAAAAATTTTAAAAAAAGAGATTGAACACGAAAGAGTAGTTGTTAATAGTTTTGATAGAAACAGTGTTAGCCTGTACGATGACTTATATAGTACACCAGGGCAAAAAAAATATTACGTAGTCAACAATGTATTAGAAGTTTTTACCTCTAAAGTAGGACAGTTCGTTGAAATAATGAATTTAGAAGAATTCGGCAATGCACTTTTCATTGACCATGAAATTCAAGTGGCTGAAAAAGATGAAAAAATTTATAGCTCAACATTTTTTAAATCCAGCTATGATTTAAGTAAAAAAAATAACAACGTCGCTATTATTGGAGGAGGAGATGGTGGAGTTGCTAGAGAATGTTTAGATAACAACACTAACTATATTGATTGGTACGAACTTGATCCTGAAATAGTTGAGTCATGCTACAGGCACCTGCCTTCTGTTTGCTCTAAAGTTAAAAAAAGTAATACAGTTAATACATTCTGGGGAGATGCATTTGAAAGCATCAAGTCAGTAGAAGATTCGAAGTATGATAAAATTTTTGTAGATCTAAACGACGATCAATACTGCATTGATCTCGCACGAAAAAACATGAAAGGTTTAAAAAGAATTTTGAAACCAGGTGGCATTATAACAGCTCAAGTAGGCAGTAAAGACAAAAAACCCAAACAAGTAGAAAATTGGTGTAAAGTTTTAGAAAAAAGCTTTGGTAATGTTAACGTTTCTGGTGTGTACATACCTAGTTTTGATTGTAATTGGAATTTTGCCTCTTCTATAATGAAATAATATTTCGTTCGTTTAACAAATATTATCCTAGATTAATTATTTTTTTTATTTAAAATAACAATTTAAAAAAAAGGAGTTAATTTATGAAAAAACTAAAAAATATTTTTATCTCTCTTTCACTGTTATTTTTTTTATCATTTGAAACAGCGTATTCAGATAATATCAAAATAGGCACAGAAGGAGCTTACCCACCATGGAATGCTAAAGACTCTGCCGGTAATCTTGTTGGTTTTGAAATCGATTTAGCAAAAGAGCTATGTAAAATTGCAAAATATGAATGCACTATAGTTGAGCAAGATTGGGACGGAATGATACCTGCTCTAGTTATGAGAAAATTTGATGTTATTATGGCTGGAATGTCGATCACCGAAGAAAGATTAAAGGCAATTAATTTTTCGCAAGGTTATGCAGATGAAGTCGCTTCATTTGCCGTTATGAAAGGATCTAGTCTAGAAAACATCGAAACACCTGAAACCTTAAGCTTATCTAAAAAATCAGCAATAGTTAAAAAAACACTTAAAACTTTATCCGAAGCACTAGATGGCAAAACAATTGGTGTGCAAACTGGAACTATATTTCAAAATTTTCTGGAATCAGGAGATGTAGGAAATGTAAAAGTTAAAGTTTATAAAACCCAGGACGAGGTAAACTTAGACCTTGCCTCTGGAAGAATAGACGCATCACTTGCAGCAGCAGTGGCTCATGCTGACTATGCAGAAAAATCTAAAAAACCTGTGACATTAATTGGACCCATATTATCGGGAGGAATTTTTGGTAACGGTGTTGGAATTGGAACAAGAAAAGCTAATAATTCCGAGATTGGTAAAAGAGATGCTAAAATTTTAAAAGATTTTAACAATGCGATTAATAAAGCAAGACAAAAGGGTGTTATAAGTAAACTTGCTATCAAGCATTTTGGCTTTGATGCTTCTATGTAAAAAATATTTGATTAGGCGGTTAATCTAACCGCCTTTTTCTTATGGAATACTTATACTTCGGAGCTAAAGGTTGGGGAGATGAACTTTTTTTTGCAGTATTAATGACAATAGCCGTTTCTATAGCAGCAATGGCAATTGGTATTTTGTTTTCATTTATTTTTACTCCTTTAAAGTTATCTAAATTTTTTTTTCTAAGATTAATTGCAAACTCATACACAACTTTTGTTAGAGGTATCCCTGAATTATTAATTATTTATTTATTTTTTTTTGGAGGAAGCGCTTCACTCATGTTTGTAGCTAAAT
>Ga0307986_10002765_pt1 | contig 12460 bp, 16 predicted proteins | sample EllFjometageno82_FD_203170 | JGI IMG/M metagenome (GOLD analysis project Ga0307986, IMG submission 203170) | Marine microbial communities from Ellis Fjord, Antarctic Ocean - #82 | ecosystem: Environmental > Aquatic > Marine > Unclassified | place: Southern Ocean | collected 2014-10-09
ATGATATTTTAAAAGAAATGGTTAATGGAATTAAAGATGCTTTGGAGGCAACACCACCAGAATTATCAGCTGATTTAGTTGATATGGGCTTAACACTAACTGGCGGTGGTGCTTTATTAAAAAATATTGATAAAAGGTTTTCTAAAGAGACAGGTCTACCAGTGCACATAGCAGAAGACCCTTTATCGTGCGTTGCAATTGGCACAGGAAAAGCTTTAGATCAAGAAGAAACATTCTCTACTATGTTGACTGAGTACTAAAAAAAATGGCCTCAAGCAGAGACGATTTCATTATAGCAATTCGATCTGCTTTTTTAAAAAAAAGTACCAAACAAAAATTTTCTTTACTAACGTTAGCTTTTTTATCAATTTTAATTATAATTTTATCAGGGATTAATTTTAAACCAATTAATAAAATCAAAATTCTTATAAATGAAATTGTTTATAGATCTTCATTCATTGTCTCTATACCAGAAAATCTTATCGTAAATTCTTATTTTGGAATTAAAAGATATTCTAATTTTTTTAAAGATTATAAAGATAATAAAAAAGAATTAGAAAATTTAAAATCAAAAAATATATCAAGTAAAATTATAATAAGTGAAAATGATGAATTGAAGAATTTAATTGAAGATTATACTCTTTCAACAAACAAAATATTAGCCAAAGTAATTGTTGATCATAAAAGTTCTTTTTTAAGATCTATAATTATTAATAAGGGTAGTTCAGAGGGAATAGAGATTGGCACAAATATTTATGATAAAAACTATCTTGTGGGCAGAATAATAGAGGTAAATTATAAATCTTCGCGAGTATTATTATTATCAGATTTAAATTCAAATCTTCCTATATCAATTACGCCAGGAAGCGTTCAGGCAATCGTTGTTGGTAGTGGAAAAAATTCAGGAAAAATCAAGTATATTAAAGATAATTTAATTGGAGACATAGAAGACCAAAGCATAGCCTACACTTCAGGAACTGGTGCAATTTTTAAAAGTGGTATTCCTGTTGGAAAAATTATTAATGATAAAAATAAATTTTTAATTGATTTTTTTAGTGATTTTGACCAACTTAAATACGTTTTTGTGGAAATTAAAAATAAAAAAGAAGCTAACAATCAAACAAAAACAGAGAGCAATAATTTACGTAATAAGGCAATTTCGACTACCGAGTTAATTAAATTAGACTTATTGAATGACCAAGTCAAAATATTAGATGAATCTAACAGTAGATTTATCAGGGAAAATCAACTTTTAAAATCTACAATTGATGAATTAAATAATAAAATTTTTGTTTCACAAGGGGAAGCTGAAGATAAAAAAAAGAAAACTATACAAAATGATATTGATAAAAAAGAGCTCGAATTTTTAAAATTAAATTTAATTTATAGTTCAAAATGTTTAAGAACAGTTTTTAAAAAAGGTTATAAAGTTGGTACACCAGAATACAAAGAATGCATCTTAAGAAAAGGTAAGAAATCAAATGATTAGATTTGAAAAACAAAACTACATTTACAAAATCTACACATGGTTACCAATCATAGTTTTATTTGTATCTGTCTTAAATGAATTTGATCTTAATTATTTAAATATAGATTATTTCTCTTTTAATTTTCCATTCATATTAATTTTTTATTTTACATTAAAAGAATATAATAAATTTGATTACTTATTAGTTTTCGCTACAGGCTTAATTAATGACACAGTTATTGGTTTGCCTTTGGGTATAAGTTCACTTTCTTATATCTTAGTCTGCATATTTGCCTCTTATCTCAGAAACATAACAATTAGACCCCATCTAATTAAAGATTGGTTTTATTTTTTATTTGTAATTAGCTTAATTAACTCAATTAACTATTCAATACTATTTTTATTTTTTTCTTATGACTTAGATATTATGTTTTACATAATTAATAATCTATTAACTTTTTTATTATATATTCCATCATCTTTTTTTCTAAATTATTATATTAAGGCGATTAATGATTAGTCAGAGTGACAACGTAGTAAAATTAAATTCAATTAACAGAAGAATGTTTATTTTGGGTGCAGCTAAAATAGTAATTTTAGGTGGTATTGTAAGTCGACTATTTTTTTTGCAAGTAAAAGAAAATAAAAAATATCTGACTCTTTCTGATAAAAATAGAATTAGAGAATGGAAACTTCCTCCAGTAAGGGGTGATTTTCAGGATTACTTTGGAAATACAATCGCTGGTAATTTTGAGTCTTATCAACTTCATATAATTCCAGAACAAGTTGAAAATTTTAGATATGTAATTACTCGGATAAAAGATATTTTAGATTTATCTGATAGAAGATTTAAAAGGATTATTAAAAAACAAAAAGAGATTAAATCTTGGGAAACTCTTATTGTTTCAGATAATTTGAGTTGGGAAAAATTTTCAAAAATTAACAACCAATTATATGATCTTAATGGAGTTAAACCTATTGTCTCTATTTCAAGAAATTATCCCTACAAGGAAAATTACACACATGTATTAGGTTATGTAAGCCAAGCTAACGAAAAAGATATTTTATCAAACGACACTATAAAGGATAAATTTGTTCAAGGATTAAAGGTTGGAAAAACTGGTTTAGAGAAAACTTTTGAAAATAAATTGATAGGAGACAACTCAATTGAAAGATATGAAGTTAATGCATATGGAAGAAGAATTAGCCAATTAGCATTTAAAGATGGTGATAAAGGAAAAACAATCAAATTAACTATTGATACAGAAGTTCAGAAATTTACAAATCAGTTGTTAGCAGATAAAGCTGGTTCTATTTGTGTGATGGACATATTCACGGGTCAGGTTGTTGCTATGCACTCCTCACCTTCATTTGATCCTAATGCTTTTGTATTTGGTATTAGTCAAGATAATTGGCAATTAATTAGAAATAATCCAATGAAACCCTTGGTAAATAAAACCTTAACAGGAAATTATTCCCCAGGATCAACCATTAAACCGATTGTAGCGCTATCTGCACTTGAAAATAAAATTGTTAGTACAAACTTTACAGTTAAGTGTGAGGGTAAAAAAGATATGTACGGTCAAACTTATCATTGTTGGAAAAAAGAGGGCCATGGATTTGTAAGTCTAAAAGAAGCAATGAAACAATCTTGTGACTCTTATTTTTATGAAGTAGCTAGAAGGCTTGGTGTTGATAGATTGAGTGTAACTGCAAAAAAATTTGGTTTAGGAGAAAAAGTATTTAACAACTTATTTGAAAATGAAAAAAAAGGATTAATTCCAAGTACTGCTTGGAAAAAAAATGTTTTGGGTAGAAATTGGTTGCTTGGTGAAACAATCATTACTGGAATTGGCCAGGGCTATATTCAAACTACCCCGATTCAGCTCTGCTTAATGACTGCCCAAATTGCGAATGGAGGATTTAAAATTTATCCAAAAATTGTTTTAGATAATGGTGATGAAGATAATAAAAAAGATAAGTTTGAGCCTCTTTTCAAAGACCCAAAAAATATCAAAATTATTCAAGAAGCCATGTTTAGTTCAACTAATGAAATTAGAGGAACTTCTTACAGGTCTCGTATTAAAGATCCTAAATACCAATTTGCCGGCAAAACAGGAACTGCTCAGGTCAAAAGAATTACAAAACTAGACCGTGAATTAGATTTAAAAACTTTTGAAATACCTTATGAAGAAAGAGACCATGCTTTATATATCGCGTACGGTCCTTATAAACACCCAAGATATGCAGTTAGTATTTTAGTAGAACATGGTGGCTCAGGAAGTTCTGTTGCAGCACCTATGGCAAAAAAATTATTTAAAAAAATTATTGATCGACATGAAATTAGAAATAATTTTAATAACAAAAGATATTTAGATATTTAGATGTACTTACATAATAGAATAAAAAATAATAATAATTTTTTTCAAAAAATAAAAGATTTAGACTTTATTTTATTATTTTGTATTTTATTACTTGGAATTATTAGTCTTGCTACCATGTACTCTACAGATGGAGGTCAACTACTCTTCCACACCAAAAGTCATTTTTCTAAGTTTGTAGTATTTACTATTTTAATGTTAGTGATTTCATTTATGAACATAAAAATTTGGTTTTCCATTAGTTATTTAGCTTATGCTGTAGTTGTGGGAATGTTAATATGGACTATTAATTTTGGTGTTATGGCCTCAGGCTCTCAAAGGTGGATTGATTTATATTTTATTAATATCCAGCCATCTGAATTAATGAAAATATTTATCATTCTTTGTCTTGCAAAATATTTCCATAGAAAAAGATTAGAAAATGTAAATTCATTTTATTCAGTAATAATATCTTTAATTATTATTTTTTTACCCATGAGTTTGGTAATAATTCAACCTGACTTAGGAACTTCATTATTAATTTCTATAAGTGGAATTTTAGTTTTATGGTTTGCAGGGTTAAATCATAAATATTTTTTTTATTCTTTTTTAATGTCCATTTTATCTCTTCCTTTCATAATATCTTTTTTAAAACCTTATCAAAAATTAAGAGTGTTAACTTTTTTAAACCCTGACAGAGACCCGTTAGGTGCTGGATATCAGATCATCCAATCTAAAATTGCTGTTGGTTCAGGGGGGCTTTTTGGAAAAGGATTTTTAAAGGGAACACAAAGTTATTTAGAATTTCTACCAGAAAAACATACCGACTTTATTTTCACACTTTTTTCTGAGGAATTTGGTTTTTTTGGATCTGTACTTCTCCTTATAATTTATGCTGTAATTATTTATAGAATAATTGTGATAGGATCAGTTTCTAGAAGTTATTTTTCAAAATTATTTTGTTATAGTTTTGGTGCATCTATTTTTGTTTATATAGTAATTAATATGAGTATGGTTTTGGGAATGTTACCAATCGTTGGCTCACCACTTCCTATCATGTCCTATGGAGGTTCTTCAATGCTAGCAACAATGATTGGTCTTGGAATAGTGATGAGTGCGAAAGTTCATAGTCAGCAAGCAATAGCATAAGTATAATTTGTCGCCTAAATTTTTTATAAAAAAAGCTGTATATTTTTATTATGAATAATAAATTCAAAATAGGAGTTATAGGGGCTGGAATTCAAGGGGTATCAAATGCCTTGTTTCTTCAAAAAAAAGGATTTGACGTAACTATGTTTGATAGAGATGAGCCTGGTAGTCCAGCAGCATCATATGGAAATGCAGGTCACTTTTCACCTTACGCATGCGTGCTAATGAATAGACCTGATGTTTTAACTGATTTACCGGCTATGCTTTTAAGCTCAACAGGACCTCTGGCGCTTAAGTGGAACTATGTACCTAAAATGATACCCTGGTTTTTTCAATTCTTAAGAAACTGCACTACAAAAAAAATGATGCATACAGCAAAAAATATGAACCAAATTTTAGATTTAGCACTATCTGCTTATGATGAGTTGTTTGATGATATTGACCTAGACGGTTTAGTAGAAAAAAAAGGTATTTTATATATTTGGAATGATCAAAGTTTAAAAAGTAGAGAACTTGAAATTAAAGTTAGAAATGAATTAGGTGTAGATCAACAAGTGGTATCACCAAAAGAAATTCATGACTTAGAACCAAACATAAAGCCTTTTTATCATGGAGGTGTTTATTATAAGTATGGAAGACATGCAAGAAATCCAAAAAAAATTCTTGTAAAGTTATTTAATCTTTTTTTAAAAAAAGGTGGTAAATTTTTAAAAATGAATGTTCAGGATATTAATTTTGAAAATGAAAAACCTGCTGTAAAAACAGAAACTCAAAGATATATTTTTGACAAATTAGTTATTGCCTGTGGTGCATTTTCAAAAAAACTTACTGATAATTTGGGAGAAAAAATACCTTTAGATACCGAAAGAGGCTATCACATACACTTTAAAGATTGCGATCATCTTTTAAATAGACCTGTAATATTTTCTAATAGAGGATTTGGAATTACACCAATGGAACAGGGATTAAGAGTGGTTGGAACAGTAGAATTTGGTGGATTAACAAACCCTCTTTCAAAACCGAGGGTAAAAAATTTAATTAATAACGCAAAATATATGTTAGGAGATCTTCCAGAGCATGAGGATGAGTGGCTGGGATTTAGGCCCACGTTACCAGACTTCTTACCTGTAATGGGACCTTCTAAAAACTATAAAAATATATTTTATTGTTTTGGTCATCATCATCTTGGTTGGACCTTAGGACCAATCTCAGGTAAAATTATTGCAGGAATGATTGCTGAAGAAAATACTAATTTAAATTTAAGTCCTTATAGCTCAACAAGATTTAGTTAATTTATGCAATATACTAAAGCTTATGCAATGTTGGTATGTGCAACATTATTTTGGGCAGGAAATTTCATGGTAGGAAAATTAGCCTATTTGGAAAATATTCCCCCAATGACATTGGTATTTTTTAGATGGTCATTAGTTTGGATAATTTTATTACCCTTTACGTACAAAGAAGTATTAAAAAATAAAGATATAATCTTAAATAATCTTCCATTATTATTTTTTCTAGCCTTTACAAGTGTGGGTTTGTTTAATTCTTTTACGTATTTAGCATTAGTTCACACACAAGTAATTAATGCTTCTCTTTTTAATACTGTAATTCCTGCGATGATAATCTTTTTATGTTTCTTACTAAAAATTGAAAAAACTAATAAATTTCAAATTTTTGGTTTAATTATCTCTGTATTTGGAATTTTATCAATTATTACAAAATTAGACTTAAATATTTTACTTTCATTAAACTTTAATAAAGGTGATCTGATAATGATAGGGGGGGTAATTACTTGGGGCTTATATTCCTCTTTTTTAAAAAAAAAAAATTTTACTTTACCACTTTTGACTTTAGTCCATGTTTTGTGTACTTTTGGTTTAATATTCATATTACCTCAATTTTTATATGAATTATCACAAGGTCACACAGTTGAATTTAATATTAACCTTGGTTACACTCTTATCTATCTAGCGCTGTTTCCAAGTATTGGTTCATATTACTGTTGGGCTGGTGCTGTTGCAATTATTGGAGCAAATAGAGCTGGAATATTTTTATCCTTAATTCCTTTTTTTAGCACAATATTAGCAATGATATTTTTTAATGAACAATTTCAATTTTTTCATTTAATTGGCTCAATTTTAATTATATTAGGTTTATTTTTATCAAATAAGGAAATTAAAAATGCTTAAAGTTGCAATCTTAGACGACTACCAAAACGTTTCACAACAGTTTGTTGATCTAGAAAAATTATCAGGAAAATATGAATTTAAAGTTTTTAGTGAGCCTTTTGTAGACGAAGCTGACACTCTCGATCAATTGGCTGATTTTGAAGCGTTATTGATTATGCGAGAAAGAACCCCGATGACAAAGAATATTATTGATAATCTTAGTAAGTTAAAATTTATTATAACAAGTGGATCAAGAAATAATTCAATAGATCTTGAGGCTGCCAAAAAAAGAAAAGTGATAGTTTGTGGAACAGAAATCAATATTCATCCAACGCCGGAGTTAACATGGGCGCTAATATTGGGATTGGCCAGAAATTTTAAAGAAGAAATAGATAATATGTACCAGGGCTACTGGCAAACAACAGTTGGTATTGAGCTTAGAGGAAAAATTTTAGGTTTAATTGGTCTAGGAAGAGTAGGCTCTCAAGTTGCTAAAATTGGAAAAGCCTTTGGAATGCAAGTGATGGCCTGGAGTGAAAATCTAAACTTGGATACCTGTAAAGAATTAGATGTTTTGCCTTGTAGCAAAGAAGATTTAATAAAGAACTCAGATTTTTTATCCATCCATGTTCAGGGGGGAGAAAGATATAATGATTGCATTAATTTAAAAGAATTAGATAAAATGAAAAAAACTTCATTCTTAATTAATACCTCAAGGGGCTCAATTGTTAATGAAGAGGATTTAATTATTGCACTATCGACAAATGTAATAGCGGGTGCGGGGATAGATGTTTATGAGAAGGAACCGTTACCTGAAAATAATAAATTAAGATTTTTACCTAATGCATTACTTACACCTCATATAGGATATGTTACTGCAGAAAATTATAGTATTTTTTATACACAAATGATTGAAGCACTAGAGGCCTGTCATGAAGGTAAACCAATTCGGTTGATTAAGTAATTTTATTTTTTTCAAAAAAAATTTGGTTATTGTTTACGCTTACAATATTTATTTCATTAGTATATTTTTTAATAAATCTATTTATTGCAACTGCTGCCACGTTCTTGTTATTTTTTTTATAAATATTTCCATCAAAAAAATCATCACAAATGATTAATCCTTTGTTGTTTAATATTCGCCAAGCACTTGAAATATCTTTGTAAACTTGAGATTTTTTATGATCACCATCAATATAAATCACATCAAAGAACTTTTTATTTTTTTTAAAAAATTCGTCTGAAGACAATTTATGATATTTAAACTTATTTTTAAATTCTTTGAGGTTAAATAAAAAATTTTTAAAATTTCTTTTTACATCTTTTTGATTTCTTAGGTATTTATCCCAAACATCAACACAAATAACACCTTTTGTTTTAAAATTTTTGAGAACATATAGGGCACTATTGCCTTCCCAAGAACCAATTTCAAGATAAGAAAAATCTTTAAATTTTTTGTTTAAAATTGAATTCCAGTAAAAAGCATTAATTGAAAAATAATCTGTAGACGTTTTTTTTGTCTTAAGATATCTTTTATGTCTATTAGCTGCTTGTTTTTTTTTATGACTATTAAAAGGATGAAAAAATCTATCAATTAAATATTTATAAAAAACTTTTCTTGATGCACCATTATTAAATTGATAATAAACTCTGTAATAAAAATTTTTAGAAATCATAAATATAACAAAAGAATAATATAGATAGATTTTTTTTATTTACAATGAATCTAGCTACTGTATTTCACAAAAATTATTTTCCTAAGATTGGGGATAATCACAGATTTCCAATAAAAAAATTTGGTGAATTGGCTAACTATTTATTAACAAAAAAAATTGTAATTGCGGGAGTGGGATTAGATGTTTATGAAAAAGAACCACTACCTGAAAATAATAAACTCAGATTTTTACTAAATGCATTGCTCACCCCACACATTAGTTATGTAACTGCAGAAAACTATAGCATTTTTTATACTCAAATGATTGAAGCCTTAGAAGTTTGCGTGAATGGAAAGCCAATAAGAGAAATAAACAAATGAGAAGCAGAAGCCTAAGTTTTTTGTTAAATAGCAAATATAAATTTTTAAGAAAAATATATTTTGTTTATAATATTTATATTAGAAATTTTAAATTTTTGAAAAAAAGCTCACAATTTAATGAAGAAATCTTTTTACTAAAATATTTTAAAAATTATAAAAAAGGTAAATATTTAGATTTAGGTTGTTTTCATCCTGTTAGAGATAATAATACTTATCAATTATACAAAAAAAACTGGAATGGCATTAACATAGATCTAAATCCATTAACCATTGAATTGTTTAATTTTTCAAGACCAAAAGATATAAATTTGAATACTGCTTTATCAAGAAAATCAGGTATTAAAAAATTTTATTATTTTGGAGAATTTTCACCATTAAACACCCTTGATTCCAATCACTTAAAATTCCTAAAGAAAAATTTTAATATTAAAAGAAATCAATACAAAATTAAAAAGATAAAAACTAAAAATATCAACTTTATTTTGAATAAATATAAATTAATTGTAATAGATTTTTTAAGCATTGATTTGGAAGGTAATGAGTATGAAGTATTAAGAAATTTAAATTTTAAGAAATATAAAATAAATTTATTAAGCGTAGAAATGCTATTCCATAACCCTCTATCAGAAAAAATATCTAAAAAATTAGATAGATTATTAATAAGAAATAATTTTAAATTTGTTTATAAAACAGGTGTTAATTATTTTTATAAAAATACTAAATGGAATTACCTGTAATTAATCATAAAGATTATTTTGCTAAAATAGGTGATGATCATAAATTTCCTATTGAAAAATTTGGGGAGCTTGCAAAGTATTTATTAAAAAACAAAATTGTTAATAAATTTAAGACCCCATCCCCATGTTCTGAGAAAACCTTAGAAAGAGTGCATTCTAGAATTTATATTCAACATATTAAAAACAAAACATTGGATCAAAACGGAGTTAGAAAAATTGGATTTCCACTAGTTGACAGCGTTGTCCAAAGATCTCTAGTTGCAACGGGAGGAACGGTACTGGCATCTAAGCTGGCAATTAAATGTGGAATAGCTTGTAATACAGCTGGGGGCAGTCATCATGCAAATTTTGAAGGAGGAGCTGGTTATTGTGTATTTAATGATGTTGCGGTTGCTGCACAATATTTACTTGATAGAGGTTTAGTGGGAAGAATATTGATTGTTGATTTAGATGTTCATCAAGGAAATGGAAATTCAGATATTTTTAGAGATAACAAAAATGTATTTACTTTTAGTATGCACTCAAAATCAAATTATCCAGCTAAAAAATCAGTAAGTGACTTAGATGTTGAGCTTGAAGACAATATGGAAGACAAAAAATATCTAAAGATACTTAACTTCCATTTAAATCAATTAAATAAAGAGAATTTTGATTATGTTTTTTATATAGCTGGTGTTGATATTCATTTTAATGATCGTTTAGGTAAATTAAAAATTTCTGATGAAGGAGTTAAGCAAAGGGATGAGCTTGTTACAGAAAATTTCTTTTCCAAAGGCATTCCTCTTTGTGGTGTCTTAGGTGGTGGATATAATAAAGACTTCAATAAATTGGTAGAATTACATTCATATTTACATCAATCCTGTGCTAAATTATTATAATTAAATGACTAAAAAAAATCTAAACCTTACCGCCGAACAAAAATTAGTAATGTTTGAGGATGGAACAGAAGCACCAGGTACAAATGAATTAAATAATGAAAAACGTGAAGGCGCTTATCATTGTGCAAATTGTGGAACTAAACTTTTTAACTCATCAACAAAGTATGAAAGCGGTTCAGGCTGGCCATCTTTTTATGAGTCTTTGCCAGATGTTTTTGAAACAAAAACAGATCACCTTTTAGGTTATGCACGTAAAGAATATCATTGCAAAAATTGCAATGCACATCATGGCCATATTTTTGAAGATGGACCACAACCTACAGGAAAAAGATATTGTAATAATGGTGTTTGCTTGGTATTTAAAGAAATAGTTAAATGAGAATAATAAACAAGTCATATAATAATTTAAAAAATTTTTCATCTGAATTTATGTTGGCTAAACCTTATCTACATATTGTTTTAGACAATAAATTAAATCAATTACATCTTGAAATTAATCTTAGTTAGCAATGTTAATAAAGTATATTAGCTTTTTAATTGGAATTATCTGGTCATACTCCATAATAAAAACACAATCAGTGTTTAGTAAAAAAGCTGGAATTATATTTAAAATTTTTATCACAAAGGTTTCTTGGTTTACTTTAATTGCAGCTTGTTATTTTGGTTATAAAAACTTTACTATTAAATCTACAGTCATTGGTGTGATAATTGGAGTTTTATTAGTGAATGTTGGCTTTTATTTATTAAAAAAATATGTAAATCAAAGGTTTAATGAAAAAAAAATTAAAATTTTCAAAAGTTTTTTTGAATATACTTTAATTTTTTTTGTTATTTATTTCGTTTTATTTTAAAAGATCTAGTAACTTATTTTCTTTTTCTAGAGCTCTAACATCATCGTAACCGCCCATGTGTTGATCATCAAAGAAAATTTGAGGGACTGTTCTTTTTCCGTTAGCTTTTGTAATCATTTCATCCATTGCACCATCTGCTGTTGCAATATTAATCTCTTTATATTCAACTTTGTTTCTAGCTAATAATTTTTTTGCTGCATCACAAAAATTACAAAGTGGACCTGTATAAATTGTTACATTTTTCATAAATTATAAATAGTCACCTTTTTTAATTTTACTAGTTATTAGTTTTCTAGAATATTCAAACTTTTTTCTATGTTTTATACTTTTTTGATTAACTCTTTTTCTCCACAATCTAAAAGAAACTGGTTTTATAGAGCGTCTCATAATCTTAATTACTTCAGCTTCTGTCTTTCCAGTCTTTTGCTCAATTTCCTCAAAGGTAATACGGTCTGCCCAAGCTGCCCAGATAACCCAATCTGGATCATCAATATGGGGTTCGGGGTTTTTAACCCTAGTTATAGGGGTGTGACCTTTTTTTTTCATAAATCCCTTATATTTGAAAAAAATAGATAATGCATATTTCTTTAAATTTGATATATTGATATAGATAGTCCTTCTTAGCCATCTTTAGCTCCCGGTTTTTTAGGACTATCATCTTTAAAGTTTAATCAAACTTCAATAAAACTTAAATTTTTGTATACCCCGCGCAAATGTGAAAGACAAAATGATGCTTGATAATTAAAAAAATTATAGATTGAGAAAGTGTTGTGTTTCACTGAAAAAACTATCAATTATTTAAGAAACTACCGAT
>Ga0307986_10002768_pt1 | contig 12459 bp, 12 predicted proteins | sample EllFjometageno82_FD_203170 | JGI IMG/M metagenome (GOLD analysis project Ga0307986, IMG submission 203170) | Marine microbial communities from Ellis Fjord, Antarctic Ocean - #82 | ecosystem: Environmental > Aquatic > Marine > Unclassified | place: Southern Ocean | collected 2014-10-09
GTGAACTTTTTAGGCTCTAATTTTCTTTTCATTGCGTCACTTAGTTCTGGCTTTTTATCTGTCATATTTTTATCATTACTTGTTTTTTATTAGAAAGACATTATATAGTTTGTCATATGTCAGATGATTTTCAAGGAAGAGGCGGAAGTCCATGGGGGAAACCTCCAGGAGGAGGAAATGGTTCAGGAAAAGGACCCACACCACCAGACATTGATGCAATTATTAGAGATATTCAAAAAAAGATAAATAAATTTTTACCTGGTGGAAGTTCATCGGGAAAAAAACCAATTGGTTTAATATTAATTATTATAGCATTTGTATGGTTAGCAAGTGGACTTTATAGAGTAGGACCTGATGAACAAGGAGTTGTGCTTAGGTTTGGAAAATTTGTGAAGACTACTCAACCAGGATTGCACTATCATATTCCACTTCCGATAGAGACAGTTCAAACACCAAAAGTTACAAAGGTTAATAGAATAGATATTGGGTTCAGATCTGAAAGAGATAGTGGATTTTCTCAAGGTGGAGGAGTTGCGGATGTTCCTCAAGAGAGTTTAATGTTAACTGGTGATGAAAATATTGTTAACATAGATTTTTCAGTATTCTGGGTAATTAAAGATGCAAGCAAATATTTATTTCAAATTCAAGACCCCGAAGGAACTGTAAAAGCTGCAGCCGAAACGGCAATGAGAGAAGTGATTGCTAAAAGTAACATTCAGCCAGTTTTAACAGAAGGTAGAGCTCAAATTGAAATTGAGACACAAGAAATTATTCAATCAATATTAGATGAATACAATAGTGGAATTCAAGTTACACAAGTTCAAACACAAAAAGCAGATCCACCAGATCAAGTAATTGATGCATTTAGAGATGTTCAAGCAGCAAGAGCTGATATGGAAAGATCTAAAAATGAAGCTGAGGCTTATGCCAACGATGTAATCCCGAGAGCAAGAGGGGAAGCTGCAAAAATTATGCAAGCAGCAGAAGCTTATAAGCAAAAAGTTGTTGCTTCAGCCGAAGGTGAAGCTAGCAGATTTATTTCGATATATAATGAGTATTTTAAAGCTAAAGAAGTTACTCAAGAGAGAATGTATCTAGAGACTATGGAAAAAGTTTTGGCAGATATAGATAAAGTGATTATTGAAAAAGGTGCAGGGTCAGGCGTCGTTCCTTACTTACCACTTCCTGAGCTAGGCAAAAAGAAAGTGAAGAATTAATGAAAAAAATTTTATTACCAATAACCATCATAATAGCAGCACTAGCTTTCTTTTCCATTTTTATAGTTAAAGAAGTTAATCAAGCGATTGTTCTTCAGTTTGGTGACCCTAAAAAAATTATATTAGAACCAGGTTTAAACTTTAAAATGCCTTTTATTCAAAACGTGGTTTTTTTAGATAGCAGAATTTTAAATTTAGACACTCCTCCAATTGAGGTAATTGCATCAGACCAAAAAAGATTGATAGTTGATGCATTTGCAAGGTTCCAAATTGTAGACCCATTAAAATTTTACATTTCAGTAGGAAATGAAAGAGTTGCAAGATCAAGATTGGCAACAATTATTAACTCAAGACTTAGAAACGTTTTGGGACAGCAAGAATTACAAACATTACTATCGAAAGATAGAAGTAAACAAATGTCATTAATTCAAGAAGGTGTAAATGTTGAGGCTAAAAATTTTGGTATTAAGATAGTAGATGTAAGAATTAAAAGAGCAGATTTACCGGAAGCAAATAGTGAAGCAATCTTTAGAAGAATGCAAACTGAAAGAGAAAAAGAAGCTAAAGAATTTAGAGCAAGAGGTGCTGAAATGGCTGTAACTATTACATCAACAGCTGATAAGGATGTTTCGGTATTGTTAGCTAATGCAAATAAAGATTCAGAGATCATGAAGGGTCAAGGTGATGGTGAGAGAAATAAAATTTTTGCAGACGCATTTGGAAGAGATCCAGAATTTTTTGCTTTCTATAGAGCGATGCAGGCTTATGAAACTGCATTAATAGGTGGAGATACTTCTGTAATTTTGTCACCTGATAGTGAGTTCTTTAAATTTTTCGGAAACATTAAACCTAAAAAATAAATCAAATACATGAAGGAGCTAATCATAGCTTTTGGTCTTTTTCTTTTTATAGAAGGAATTTTGTATGCCTTATTTCCATCTAAAATGAAAAGTATGTTATTAAAATTAAACGATGTGACTAATAGTCAATTAAGAACGGGTGGATTGATCTTTGCAGTAATAGGATTTATTATTATCTGGTATATAAAAAATTAAAATGGACAGAATTAAGAAATTATTAATAGTATTTTTTACACTAACTTTTACAATGGAAGTAAGTGCTCAAGATGCTCCAGCATCATTTGCAGATTTAGCAGATAGGTTAATGCCATCCGTTGTAAATATTTCAACAACAACTACTGTAACCACAAATACCAATCCTTTCCCAGGTTTTCGATTCCCTCCAGGATCCCCATTTGAAGATATGTTTAAAGAATTTGGTACACCACAGAAAAGAAAATCTGCAGCGCTAGGGTCTGGATTTATAATTGATGAAAAAGGAATTGTAATCACCAACAATCATGTCATTCAAGACGCAGAAGATATTGTTGTTAGAGTAGGTGGAGACAAAGAATATAAAGCAACGATTATTGGGGCAGACCCTTTATCTGATATTGCTGTTCTTCAAATTGATTCAAAGGAAAAATTTATACCAGTTAATTTTGGAGATTCTGATAAAGCAAGAATTGGAGATTGGGTAATAGCTATTGGCAATCCATTTGGTTTAGGTGGAACGGTTACATCAGGAATTATTTCAGCAAGGAATAGATCAATAGGACTCTCGCGTTATGAAGATTATATTCAAACAGATGCATCAATTAATTCAGGAAATTCTGGAGGCCCATTATTTGATATGAAAGGAGATGTAATAGGAATTAATACAGCTATTTTAGGTAAAGGTGGTTCAATTGGTATAGGTTTTTCAATACCGTCTAATAGTGCAAAAAAAGTGGTTAGTCAGTTAGTAGAATTTGGTGAAACTAAAAGAGGATGGCTTGGTGTTAGAATTCAAGTAGTATCTAAAGAAATTGCTGATGTTGAAAAATTAGAAGAACCACGTGGTGCATTAGTTGCAAGTGTTGCTGAAAAAAGTCCATCCGATAAAGCAGGAATTGAAGCAGGAGACATCATATTAGAATTCAATGGTACCAAAATTAATGAAATGAAAGAATTACCTAAAATTGTTGCACAAACAGAAGTAGGTAAAACTGTAGAAGTTAAAATTTGGAGAAACAAAAAAGAAATTACTAAAAAGATTAAATTAGGAAGATTAGAAACATCAAGTGATTTTAAAGAAGAGAAAAAAGAAATTGAAACAGAGTCACCAGAGATATCAGAGATCAAATCTTTAAAAATTATTGCAAGATTATTAAATCAAAAAGATATTGAGCAAAGAAAACTTCCTAATCAAACAACAGGATTGGTTATAACTAATATTGGAAAAAATAGCCCAGTTAGCTATTTAAATGTGGGCGATGTAATAGTTGAAGCTCAAAAGAAAAAAATTAAATCAATAAAAAATCTTGAAGATATAGTTGATAAATCTCTAAAATCTAATCAAAAAACAATTTTGATTGTAATCTACAATTCTCAGAACCAAAGACGATATATTGGTGTTAAGCTAGATTGATAATGGACAAACGGTCCAAGATCATTTTAATTTCAGGCCCTACTGCATCAGGTAAATCAAGTTTTGCTATAAAAATTGCTAAAAAAATTAATGGAGAGATAATTAATGCTGATAGCATGCAAGTTTATAAAATATTAAAAATTCTAACTGCAAGACCAAATAAAGAAGAACAAAAAAATGTTAAACATCACATGTACGGTGTTATTGATTTAAATAAAAAATTTTCCACCGGTCAATGGTTAAAAGCAACTACTATAAAAATTAAACAAATAAAAAAAAGAAAAAAAATTCCTATTTTAGTTGGTGGTACAGGATTGTATTTTCAATCTTTAATTGATGGCTTGGTTAAAATTCCAGAAATTCCAATTAAATTTAGAAATCGAATTAGATTGATGCAAAAAAAAGAAGGACAGAAAAAATTTTATAAGAAACTTTTAAAAATTGATCCTATAGCTAAAGATAAATTTGATCAAAATGACACTCAAAGAACAATCAGAGCCTTTGAGGTTAAATCATTTACAAAAATTTCTATGTATGAATGGTTAAGCAAAACTAAATCTAAATTCAAAGAGGATGAATTTTTAAAAATATATATTGATTTTAAAAGAGAAAATTTAATCAAAAGAATATCATTAAGATCAATCAAGATGATTGAAGAAGGAGCAATAAAGGAGGTAAAAAAATTTATAAAATTAAAAATTAAAAAAGATCTTAGTGTAAATAGGGTAATAGGGATTGACGAATTGACACAGTACTTCGATAAAAAAATTAATTTGGATCAAGCACAAGAATTAATTTCAATTAAAACAAGACAATACGCCAAAAGACAAGCCACGTGGGCAAGAAGCAGGATGACATCCTGGGAAAAAATTAATCCAAGCAAGATTACCGACTATATAAAAAAATTAAAAAAATCATCCCTTAAACTTGACCAATTAACATAAAGTCCGATAGGTTGTCTAAATGCCAAAATTATTTTCAGGAGCAGAAATTGTATTTAAATGTCTTGAAGACCAAAAAGTAGAGCATATTTTTGGTTATCCAGGTGGCGCGGTACTACCGATTTATGATGAATTAAAAAACCACCCATCAATAAAACATATTTTAGTTAGACATGAACAGGGTGCTGGTCATGCAGCTGAAGGCTATGCAAGATCAACTGGAAAACCTGGTGTTGTATTGGTTACTTCTGGTCCGGGTGCCACCAATGTTGTAACTGCGTTAACTGATGCATATATGGACTCAGTTCCTCTAGTTTGTATTTCAGGTCAAGTACCAACACATTTAATTGGAACAGACGCATTTCAAGAATGCGATACAACAGGAATTACTAGGCCATGCACAAAACATAATTGGTTGGTTAAAGATATTAATGATCTTCCAAGAATAATGCATGAAGCGTTTGAAGTCGCAACAACGGGAAGACCAGGGCCAGTGCTAGTTGATATTCCAAAAGATATTCAGTTTGCAAAAGCAAAATATTTTAAACCTAAAAAAGAAAAAAAATTAAATGGAAAAGCTATTAATAGATTTAATCAAAAAGAAATTGACCAATTAGTAGATTTAATGAAAAAAGCATCTAAACCAGTTTTTTATACTGGAGGCGGTGTAATTAATTCAGGTCCTAAGGCAAGTGAACTTTTAAGAGAATTGGTAGCCTTAACTGGATTTCCTATTACATCAACTTTACAAGGATTAGGTGCTTATCCAGGAGATGATAATCAATTTTTAGGAATGCTTGGAATGCATGGAACTTATGAAGCCAACAATGCAATGCATGACTGTGACTTATTAATTAATATAGGTGCAAGATTTGATGACCGTATCACAGGAAAGATAGATGAGTTTTCTCCAAAATCTAAAAAGGTTCATATTGATATTGACCCATCATCAATAAATAAAATCATAAAAGTTGATTTATCTATTGTAGGTGATGTTAGTGATGTCATTAGATCTACAACAAAAACTTTAAAAAATAAAAATTTAAATTTAGAAAAATCTAATAAACAAAAAGTTTCAAAATGGTGGCAACAAATTCAAAAATGGAGAACAAAAAAATCTTTAAATTTTGTGAATAGTAATAAAATTATTAAGCCACAACATGCCGTACAAAGACTTTATGAATTAACGAAAAATCAAGATACTTATATAACTACAGAGGTTGGTCAGCATCAAATGTGGGCTGCACAACATTATAAATTTAATAAACCCAATAGATGGATGACTTCAGGTGGACTCGGAACTATGGGGTATGGATTGCCTGCAGCGGTAGGTGTTCAGGTTGCTCACCCAGAGAAATTAGTGGTTGATATTGCAGGTGAAGCATCAATATTAATGAATATACAAGAGGTGTCAACGGCAGTTCAGTATAATTTGCCGGTTAAGATATTTATCTTAAACAATAAATATATGGGCATGGTTAGACAGTGGCAGGAACTCCTTCATGAAAAAAACTATTCCGAAAGTTATTCAAAAGCATTACCAGATTTTGTTAAATTAGCTGAAGCTTATGGCTGCGTCGGTATTAGAGCAGAACATCCAGATGAGTTAGATGAAAAAATTGAAGAAATGATTAACACAGATAGACCTGTAATTTTTGATTGTCACGTTGATCAAGCTGAGAATTGTTATCCAATGATCCCATCAGGCAAACCACATAATCAAATGTTATTAGGACCAAAAAATCAGGAAGAAAATAAAATCACAGCAAAAGGAAAATCTTTAGTTTAAAATGGCTAAATCTAAATCAGCATATAGCACGCCTACTAAATTAGGTAAAATTGATACCCATATAATTGTTGTTTGGGTTGATAACGAAGCAAGTGTTTTATCAAGAGTGGTGGGGCTATTTTCTGGTAGAGGCTATAATATAGAATCACTTGCTGTAGCAGAGGTGGATCAAAAAAATAATCTTTCTAGAATTACAATTGTTACAACTGGAACACCGCAAGTTATTGAACAAATTTTATTACAATTAAAAAAGCTAGTTCCAGTTCATAAAGTTGGAAATTTTAAACGAGACGATAAAAAGGTTATATTTAAAGAGATGGCCTTATTAAAAATTGTTGCAAACTCCAATAAAATTAAGAAAGCTTTAAACGCTTGTAAAAAATACAATCCAGTTATATTAGATCAAACAAGTAAATCTGCTGTAATTCAAATAACAGCATTAAGAAGAGAAATAGATAATGTGACAAAAAATTTAAAACTATTTGGCCTAGTTAGTGCCTCAAGAACTGGAGCGGTTGCAATGACAAGAGGTGCAGAAACTTTTAATTAAATATAAAGGAGAAAAAAAATGAAAATGTTTTATGAAAAAGATGCAGATGTAGATTTAATTAAGTCTAAAAAAATAGCAATTTTTGGTTATGGAAGTCAAGGACATGCGCATGCATTAAACTTAAAAGATAGTGGAGCTAAAGAAGTTGTTGTAGCTCTTAGAGACGGTTCGGCAAGTAAAGCAAAAGCTGAATCTAAAGGATTAAAAGTAATGAGTTTATCTGATGCAGCTGAGTGGGCAGAAGTTGCAATGATATTAACCCCAGATGAATTACAAGCAACAATTTACAAAAATCATATTGAGCAAAGAATTAAAGCAGGAACAAGTATAGCTTTTGCTCATGGATTAAATATTCATTATAAACTTATTGAAGCAAGAAAAGATTTAGATGTATTTATGGTTGCTCCAAAAGGTCCTGGACATTTAGTTAGAAGTGAATTTGAAAGAGGTGGTGGAGTACCATGTTTATTTGCTGTTCATCAAGATGGAACAGGTAAAGCAAGAGATCTTGCATTGTCTTATGCTTCAGCAATTGGTGGTGGTAAATCAGGTATAATTGAAACTACTTTTAAAGACGAATGTGAAACTGATTTATTTGGAGAACAATCAGTTCTTTGTGGAGGATTAGTTGAACTAATTAAAAATGGTTTTGAAACTTTGACAGAAGCTGGATACGAACCTGAAATGGCATATTTTGAATGTCTGCATGAAGTAAAATTAATTGTAGATTTAATTTATGAAGGTGGAATTGCTAACATGAATTACTCTATCTCAAACACAGCAGAATATGGTGAGTATGTATCTGGTAAAAAAATTGTAGATAGTGAAAGCAAAAAAAGAATGAAAGAAGTTCTAGCTGATATTCAGTCTGGTAAATTTACTAAAGATTGGATGAAAGAGTGTGAAGGTGGACAGAAAAACTTTTTAAAGATGAGAAAAGATCTTGCGGACCATCCAATTGAAAAAGTAGGTGCAGAGCTTAGAGCAATGATGCCTTGGATTGGTAAAAATAAATTAATAGATAGTGATAAGAGTTAATTTTTACTAAAAACCCAAACTGGCTCAAAACTATAGCTAAAATATAACAATTATTTTGCATTCTCTATTATAGATTGTATTATAGTCTTTTTTAAATTATTGGCTATGAGCGATAAAGATAAAGTTATTATATTTGATACTACAATGCGAGATGGTGAGCAATCACCTGGAGCATCAATGAGTCTTGAAGAAAAAATTCAAATTTCAAGAGTTTTTGATGAAATGGGGATCGATATAATTGAAGCTGGATTTCCTATTGCATCTCCAGGAGACTTTGAAGCTGTAACAGCAATAAGTAAAATTTTAAAAAATTCAATTCCATGCGGATTAGCAAGATCTAGTAAAAAAGATATTGATGCATGTCATGAAGCATTAAAAGCTGCCCCAAGATTTAGAATTCATACATTTATTTCAACCAGCCCACTTCATATGAAGTTCAAATTAAATAAATCTCCAGAGCAAGTTTTGGATGCAATAAAAGAAAGTGTAAGTTACGCAAGAAATCTTACTGATGATGTTGAATGGTCTTGTGAAGATGGAACAAGAACTGATATGGATTTTATGTGCAAAATAGTTGAGCTTGCAATTAAAAGTGGTGCAAAAACGATAAATATTCCAGATACAGTTGGCTATACAATACCTTCGGAATTTACTAAAATTATTACGACTTTAAAAAAAAAAGTTCCAAACATTGATAAAGCTATATTGTCTGTTCACTGTCATAATGATTTAGGATTAGCTGTTGCAAACTCTTTAGCTGGAGTTTCTGCTGGTGCAAGACAAGTTGAATGTACGATTAATGGAATCGGTGAAAGAGCAGGAAATGCAGCCCTTGAAGAAATTGTAATGGCAATAAGAACTAGAAATGATTTGATGCCTTATACAACAGGAATTAAAACTGAATTATTAAGTAAAGCCTCAAAAGTTGTTTCAAATGCAACCTTTCCAGTACAGTTTAATAAAGCAGTGGTTGGGAAAAATGCATTTGCACATGAAGCAGGTATTCACCAAGATGGCATGCTTAAACATAGAGAAACATATGAAATCATGACACCAGAAAGTGTTGGAGTTAAAAAAACCTCTTTAGTAATGGGAAAACATTCTGGAAGACACGCATTTAAAGAAAAATTAAATGATCTTGGTTATGCTGATGTTACAGATGATGTTATTCAAACTGCTTTTGGTAAGTTTAAAATTTTAGCTGATAAAAAAAAACAAGTCTATGATGATGATATTGTAGCCTTAGTTGACGACAGTATGGTTTTAGATAAATATGTAATTAATTTAAAATCATTAAAAGTTTTTGCAGGAACTGGTGAACCACAAAAAGCAGAAATGACTCTTGATGTTTATGGTGAGGTTAAAACAACATCAGAAACTGGAGATGGTCCTGTAGATGCAATTTTTAAATGTATAAAAGTTTTATATCCACATGACGTTAAATTACAGTTATATCAAGTTCATGCAGTAACAGAGGGAACGGATGCTCAGGCAACAGTAAGTGTTAGAATTGAAGAAGAAGGTAAAACTACGGTAGGACAAGCAGCAGACACTGATACATTAGTAGCATCAGCTAATGCTTATTTAAGTGCTTTAAACAAAATGATAATTAAACGAAAAAAAACTGCTCCAGTAGAGCATGAAACTCAGAAAGTAAAGGGAATATAAAATGGCTAATTGGTTTAAAAATTTAACTAACGTTTGGAGTCAAGACATGGCAATTGATCTTGGTACTGCAAACACACTTGTTGTATTAAAAGGTCAGGGTGTGGTTTTAAATGAACCATCGGTTGTTGCAATAGTTGAACATATGGGAAAAAAAACAGTTTTAGCTGTTGGAGACGAAGCAAAAACAATGCTTGGAAGAACTCCTGGAAATATTAGTGCCATTAGACCTTTACGAGATGGTGTAATTGCAGATTTTATTGTGACTGAAGAAATGATTAAGCATTTTATAAAAAAAGTTCATAAGAATAAAACTTTTGCAAACCCTAGAATTTTAATTTGTGTACCCACTGGATCAACGCCAGTTGAAAGAAAAGCAATTCAAGATAGTGCGCTTGCAGCAGGTGCAAGAAGAGTACAATTGATTGAGGAACCAATTGCTGCAGCAATTGGAGCGGGTCTACCTATTTCAGAGGCCACAGGATCTATGGTGGTTGATATTGGTGGAGGAACAACTGAAATAGCAGTTATGTCTTTGGGGGGTCTTGTTTATTCTAAATCATTAAGAATTGCAGGGGATGCAATGGATGTCGCGTTAATTAATTATATGAGAAAAGAATACAACCTTTTGATTGGTGACAGTACAGCTGAAAAGATTAAAAAAGAGATAGGTACAGCAATTCCATCAAACAACAATACTCATGCTGTAAAAGGTAGAGATCTAAGATCGGGAACACCTAAAGAAGTTAATATAACTGAAGAGGATACAGCAGAAGCTTTAAATGATATATTAAAAGAAATGGTAGATGGAATAAAAGATGCTTTAGAAAATACACCACCAGAATTATCTGCTGATTTAGTTGATATGGGATTAACACTTACAGGTGGTGGAGCTTTATTAAAAAATATAGATAAAAGATTTTCTAAAGAAACAGGATTACCAGTGCACATAGCAGATGACCCCTTGGCATGTGTGGCAATAGGAACTGGGAAAGCTTTAGAGAATGAAGAAATTTTCTCTACTATGTTGTCTGAGTACTAGAATTAATGGAACCAAGTAGAGACGATTTTGTAATAGCAATAAGATCTGCTTTTTTAAAAAAAGATAATCAACAAATATTTTCATTATTAAGTTTAATATTATTTTCAATCATATTTTTAGTTTTAGGAAATTTTAACCTAAAAGTTATAAATTTTAATAGAACTATAATTAAGGAAGTAGTTTATATTTCATCATATATAGCAAGTGTTCCAGAAAATATTATTAAAAAGTCTTTTAATAAAATATCAAATCATTTTGAATATTATGATGATTATCAGAATATAAAATATGAAGTAGAGGAATTGAAAAATAAAGATTTATTAAAAGAAATTATCAAGTATGAAAATATTGAATTAAAAAAATTGATAGACGATTACTTTATAGAAGATAGCCAAGCATATGCAAAAGTATTGATTGATAGAGAAAGCCCATTTTTAAGGTCTATAATCATAAATAAAGGCAGTAAAAATGGTATTAAAATAGGAATGATTGTGTATGATGATATTTACTTAATTGGAAAAGTAGTTGAAGTAAACTTTCTTACGTCTCGTATATTATTGATATCGGATATAAATTCCAAAGTTCCAGTCTCAATTCAACCACTTAATATACAAGCTATTATGAGTGGATTAGATAAGCAAAAAGGAAAGTTGCAATACATTAAGAGAGAAAAACTAATCAATAACAATAGCAAAGAATTGACCGTTGTAACATCTGGATCAGGCGGAATGTTTAAAAGTGGAATTCCAGTTGGTAAAATAAATTCAACAGATACTTTAGAAAACGATCAGATTATAGTAAATTTTTATAGAAATTTTTCTCAATTAAAATATGTAAAAGTTTTATCTCATATTAAAAAAGATACAAATATAGACCAATCAAATAAAAACTTCTTTGAAAAAAATAATGATCAATTGTTAAAATTAAGTAATGAAATAGAAGTTAATAAAATACTTAAACAACAAAAATTTATTGATGACAAAATAAGAGCTAAACTAGAAATAGAAAATACTAAATTAAGAAAAGATTTTATTAATATTGAAGAAAAACTAAAAAAAATAAATCAAAGTTTAGACAGAAATAAAAATATAAAATTCTTAGAATTAAACTTATTATATGGACCTAAGTGTAGAAAAAGCTTCTTAAGACCCAATCTTTATAAAATTAACACAGTTGAATACAGAAACTGCATACTAAAAAAAGGACTTATTGGAAAAATTTAGATGGTAAATGCAAATAGAAAAACAGAATCTTTTATATATAGATATGCACCTGCGATTATACTTTTTATCTCTATATTAAATGAAATCAATTTTAATAATTATGAAATTAAATATTTTTCATTTAATTTTGCTTATATTTTAATATTTTATTACAGCTTAAAAAGAGATGGTGGCATAGGTTATGTCTTTGTTTTTATTTCCGGATTATTTAATGATGTTATAAATGGAACACCAATGGGCATGACCAGTTTATGTTATTTGTTATTGTGTGCTGCTGCTGTATATCTTAGAAATATAACCTTAAGACCAAATTTATTCAAGGATTGGATATTTTTTCTTATCACAATTTTGTTTTTAAATTTTATTACTTTTACTTATTTAATTTTATTTTTTAACTACGAAACTAATTATTTTGATCAAATAATAAATATTTCATTTACATTTTTATTGTACTTAATTTTTTCAAATTTATTTAAATTGTTTGATAATATAATTTTAACTAGATTGAATTAATGTTTAGTGGAA
>Ga0307986_10002769_pt1 | contig 12456 bp, 13 predicted proteins | sample EllFjometageno82_FD_203170 | JGI IMG/M metagenome (GOLD analysis project Ga0307986, IMG submission 203170) | Marine microbial communities from Ellis Fjord, Antarctic Ocean - #82 | ecosystem: Environmental > Aquatic > Marine > Unclassified | place: Southern Ocean | collected 2014-10-09
ATAAGCCATCATCAAGAAGCCCATGCCCAAAAACAATGCCCAAGAATTCTTTAAAACTTTATTCATAAAATTGACCGTACTTATTTCTGATCTAGATGTAAATCAAGTCTTTATTATGCTTTAATTATGAATTCTTTAACTTAATAAATGAGTGGATTGCGATGGCTATAATAATGATGGCACCACCCTGGATGGTTTCAAGACTGGGTTGTTCCTTGATAATTAGCCATACCCAAATAGGTCCAATAATTGTCTCCAGCAAGAAGAATAAGTTCACTTCAGCAGCAGGTATAAACCTAGGGGCTATAGTTACTAATACAAAGGGTATAGCCACACACATAATACACATAAGCGGTACAATGATTAAGTCACCTCCTATTAGTACAAAACTTTCAATGAATAGTAGGGCAAATAAAGCCACAATTAGCTTACCAACAACAGCTGCAGGAATTAAGTTCTTATCTTTTGCTGACCTAATCGTAACCGCACCAACAGCTAGCCCTAAGGCAGTTACTAAGCCCAAAATATCACCATAAAAATTACCAATTTGTATGGAGTCATAGAATATATATATGGCAGCAGTAAATGTTACAAATATTGTGATCCACGTTTTTCTATCGGGTAATTCTTTTAAAAATATAGCACCTAGAAAAGCTGACAACATAGGAGCCATAGCAATCATAACCAATGTGTTAGCAACATTTGTATTTTGTATAGATACAACAAAGGTAATATTTGTAATTGAAAAAGTTCCTATATAAAGCAGTCCATGGTAACCACTTGAGAAAAGCATCTTAAAGAAGTTTAATTTATAAATCATTAACATTCCTAAAAAAACAGTAATAAAAGGAATAAGCCCACGATAAAATACTAACCCCCAAGTATCTACATTAGCAAGCCTGATAAACAAAGAGTCAGGGGTAATAAACATTACTGCAACAAAAGCTAATAAGGATCCTTTTTGCTGTTCTGTTAAATTATTCAAGCACCCAAACCTTTCCAAAAAAATTTAGCTAAATTTATATTAGTAAGATCATAATATGTTTTTAGACCAGTGGGTGAAGTCACATTAATATCTCCATTTAATCTTTGATCTATAAAGTCAATACCTGAAAAGTAAATATCATTTTTTTTAAGATCTTTAGCAATTAGATTGGAAATTTTAATCTCTTCTTTTGTGAGCTTGGTTGCTATTGGAGTTGCTCCTTTACTCATATTACTTAAGAAAGATCCTTTTTTAGGAATTCTTGAAATTGCACCACAAATTTTTCCATTAATTAAAAAAACTCGTTTATCCCCAAACTTAATTTTAGGTAAAAACTTTTGACACATAATATGCCCATGTTTTTTTATAAAATTTAAAATCATTTTTTTATTAAATTTCTTCTCCACAAGATGAATATCGTTTCCACTAAAGCTGTGAATAGGCTTGATAATAATCTTTTTATTCTTGGTAAAAAATTTATTTATTTCATTTATATCTTTTGTAAAAATTGTATTAGGCATATACTCTTGAAAAGAAGATGAGTATAGTTTTTCAGAGATATTTCTTATGGATGTTGGATTATTAATAATTTTAACTTTGTCTTTAATTTTATCCAGTATGTACGTGGTCGTTATATATTCTAAATTAAAAGGTGGATCCTGCCGTACTAACAGATATTTACATTGGGATAAATCTAATTTAAGCTTTTTATTAATCTTAAAGAATTTTTTTTTTGAGTAGCTGAATTCTACATAATAGCCATGAGCTACAACTTTATTGTTAATTATTGATAAATGTTCTGGTTCATAATAAAAAATTTTATATTTTCTGTTTTGAGCTTCTACAGCTAAAAAAATACTGGTATCACTTTTAGAGTTGAGTTTAGAAGGGTGATTACCTTGAATTGCAACTATTCTACTTATCATATAGGTCACTCAAATTTTCATTTTTAGAAAATTTTTTAAGCATATGATCTGCATTTGTTGTTTTGTTTTCAATTAATTTTTCTAAGTGTCCAAGAAATTTTACTTCATTTTCATTTGATTTATTTAAAACATCTCTTTTTTCTAAACCCTTTTTTGAGATATTAAGAAGTGTAGTTGACCAGTGCAGTAAATCTTTACCCATTAATTCTGTATTAAAACCTTTTTTAGGTGCCTCAAGGTAGGCATTAATAATTTTATTTTTATCCCATTTAGAAATTAAATCGTAAGTTTCATCTAAATTGCCATATAAAATTCCAGTATTGAATGCTGGTCCAGCACACAAGCAATCCCAGCCACACGTATCCATTGATCTTAATTCAATATATTTCTTTAACCTATTTTCTGTGAAGATGGTACTTAGGTGTGTTGTCAAGTCATCTTCAGTAGGCAACCTGTTGTTAATCTCATTAATTTTTTTATTCATAAAATCTAAGAAAGTATAATTTTTTCCAGACAAATATTCTTTATTATTTTGAATGAAAAGGAGAGGGAAGTTTATTGAAAAATCAGCATATTTTTCAAAATTCATGTTGTCAAAAAATGCCTCAGGCAACCCACCCCTTGAAGTTTCTTGCCAAACTTTTGATCTATAAGACATGTAGTTACTATTTTTTTTTTCAACAATTGCAGAGTTAGCAAACAGTGCTATTGAAATAGGTACTATAGAATTGATTATTTTAAACTTTTTTATAAAATCTTCTTCTGAATTGAAATCAAGGTTTAATTGGGTTCCACAAGTTCTATACATCATATCCAAACTTAGCGCTCCACCCCTAGGCATATCTTTAGTCATCACCCCATATCTTTGTTTTGGATTATTTGGAACCTCATTAAGTTTTGAAATTGGGTCAAAACCAGAACTGACAATTTTTAAATTTAGTTTTTTAGTTACTTGCTGTAACTCAAATAAATAATCTTGAGATTCAGAGCAGGCTTCATGAATATTATCCAGTATATCACCTGATAGCTCAATCTGGTTACCTGGTTCAAGAGTAATGCTTTTACCTTTTTTTTGAAGACCAATAATATTCTGCTTTTCCATTATTGGTTTCCAACCAAACTCACTTAAAGAGGAAAACATTTTTTTGATAGTTGAAAAATCAACTCTTTTATTTGTTTTTTTATCAAATAAAAATTTTTCATGTTCAATCCCTATTTTAAAGGCTTTTGAATTTTTTATACCAGACTCAAAATATTTGATTATATGTTCCTTATGATTAATCATAGATTTATATATAGCGCTAAAAGTGTAGATTTAAAGTCATTAATTTATAGTCAGCAAGATGCTATAGTCTAATGATTCGCCTTTAAAAATATGATCAAACAATTATTGTCAAAAGATATCAAGGATTACTTAAAATCAGATTCAAAAAAGGTTTTACTAGATGTGAGAACGCAAGGTGAATGGGATATTTACGGTAAACCAGATGGGAAAAAAATAGGTTTAAAAACTTACTTTTTAACAATTAAAGATGAAAGTTTTTTAGAAGAATTCAAAGATTTGTTAATTAGTAAAGACCACGAAGTTTTAACCATGTGTAAAGTTGGTCAAAGATCTCAATTCGTTGCTCAATTATTGGAAAAAAATAACTATATATCTATAAATATATCTGATGGTTTTGATGGCTGGAGATCTTCTTATTTGCCTTGTCTATAATTAAATTTTTTAATTCAACTTTTGCATAGTTTTATAGAAAATTATTTTAACTAATTTTTCAGCAAATTTTTTACTTATATTAGTTATTAGATGCTGTGCTTAATAAGGATAATTGCGTAATTTTATTATCGCCTAATTCATCTACTGGTTTGACTGGATACTCACCTGTAAAGTAATGATCAGTTAATTGAGGGTATATATTGTCTCTTTTTTTAAAACCCATCGCCCTGTACATACCTTCTAGAGATAAAAAATCTAAAGATTGAGCTCCAATATATAAGCAGATTTCATCATTTGTTTTATTTGCAGCAAGAAGCTCTTTCTTTGTGGGTGTGTCAACACCATAAAAGTCTGGATATCTAATTTCTGGACAAGCTATTTTAACGTGAACCTCTTTTGCCCCAGCATCATAAAGCATCTTCACTATTTTGTGAGATGTTGTACCTCTAACCAACGAGTCATCTATTAGTATAATTTTTTTATTTTTAATTGTTGATTGATTAGCATTCAATTTTAGCTTTACACCAAGGCTCCTAATTTTTTGGCTTGGTTCAATAAAAGTTCTACCCACATAGTGGTTTCTAATTAAGCCTAGTTCAAAATTTATTCCAAGGTATTGTGCAAATCCAAGTGCAGCTGCATTCCCCGAATCTGGAACAGGCACCACTATATCAGCATCAATTTTATTTTCTTTTGCAAGCTCAATTCCAAAATTCTTTCTATATTCATAGGCAGATTTTCCATTGAGTAAACTGTCAGGTCGTGCAAAGTAGATGTATTCAAAAACACAAGGACGGACTTTTTTGGTGGGAAAAGGTTTAATAGTTTTTAATTCATTATTTTCAACATAAACGACCTCACCATTCTCAACATCTCGCAAGTATTTTGCACCAATAATATCTAAAGCACAGGTTTCAGAAGCAAAAACATAACTGTCTTTTATTTTACCAATTACCAAAGGTCTTATTCCATAAGGGTCTCTTACACCTATCAAAGTATTTTGTGTAAGCATTACTAAGGCATATCCTCCTTGAATTTGAAAAATAGCATCAATTACTTTATCAATTGTTTTATTTCTTTTTGATTTTGCAATTAGCTGAACAATAGTTTCAGTATCAGATGTTGTATGAAAAATTGCACCATCTTGAACTAACTTATTTCGAAGTGTGATTGAATTTGTTAAATTTCCATTGTGAGCAACACCAATACCCCCTGCATTTGTATCTGCAAAAAATGGTTGAATATTTCTCAAAGTATTATCTCCAGTGGTGCTGTATCTGTTATGTCCTACGGCATAATCACCTGGTAAACTTTTTAATACCTTTTCTTTGTTAAAATTATCACCAACTAGGCCAAATCTCTTTTCTGAATAATATTTTTTACCATCAAATGTTACAATTCCACAGCCTTCTTGACCTCTATGTTGTAAAGCATGTAGTCCTAGCGCCGTTAGTGCAGCAGCATCTTTATTATTGCTAATACCAAATACACCACACTCTTCTTTTAGTTTGGGATTATAGATCTTTAATTTTGTCCTTAGAATCTTGATATGTTTCTTCATTTGGAAATTCTTTTACTAGATAATTACTACCTTTTTTAAGGTATGGGAAGGTGTATGATTTATCCATGTTAATTGGCCATTTATTATAATTATAAACAATATCTAGAGCTGAAAATAAGCAAACACAAATTACATAACTTCTTATAAAACCAAAAAATAATCCAAAAATAGAATCGAGGGTACCTAATCCGACAAATTTAACAGCCTTACTAATACCCCTGTTAATCATTAGTATAATAAAAATAACTAAAACAAAAATTACAATACCTAACAAAATATCTAATATATAATCACTATCAATTATATTTTTGAAATAAGGTTTAATCCTAGAAAAAAAAACTAACGTTAAAACATAAGCTAAAAGCCATTTAGATGCCGCAAGTATACTCAGAACAAAACCTTTACGATAACATTTAAGTACAGATAAGATTGTGACAATTAGATATATTAAATCTACAAAAGAGATTGCTTCATAAGAATCTTTTAAAATATCAATCATAGTAGGTCTTATTTTCCAAAAGGTTTACTAATCAAAATTAGAGTTGGAAGTAGTGTCAAGACAGAGATCATAGCTAACAACATAGCAATACCAGTAAATACTCCAAAATAAATAGTGGGTATAAATTTAGAAAAAACTAAAATTGAAAACCCAAACACTATTGTTATAGATGTATTTAGTATGGCAACACCCACAGTTGAATGACAAAGTTTAAGTGTTTTATTATAATCTTTATGTTTTAAAAATTCCTCTTTAAATCTATATATATAATGAATACTGTTATCTACAGCAATTCCAATTGTGATTGCTGCAATAGTTATAGTCATCATATCTAACGGTATTCCTAATAAACCTATAATTCCTAAAATAAAAAAAGCAGCTATAAAATTTGGAACTACACCGATTAAAGATAATTTTATATTTCTAAAAAGAATCATAAACATTGCAAAAATACCAACCATGACCAAACCCAATGTAAGTATTTGAGATTTAAATAAACTTTGGAGTAAATTATTAAATAAGATTAAAACTCCAGCAAGTTTAAAATCTTCTTCATTTAACTTTAGTTTATTTTTTAAATCATAATTAATTTGTTTGATTAAATCATTTCTCCTCAATCCATCTTGAGAGTCTTTAATTCTTAAGCTTATTCTAGCTTCATTATTTTCAATTGAAATATATGGATCAATAATATCTTTTTTAATACTTTCTGGAATTTTAGAGTACAGAACACCCATTTCCAAAGTCCCTAAAGGTTTATTATTATTTAATTGTGTTGCAATTTCAATAATTGAACTGAAGGATAAAACCTTACCCACTGGAGGCAATCCATCAAGATAGCTGTGTACGGCTTGAATTCTATCAACCTTATCTTTGGTAAACCAATATTTTTCATCATTTTGATTTTCATCCTCACTCCAATCTTCGAATTCATCATCTTCACTAAATGCATTTTTTTCTTTTTTGGGAAACTTTAAAATAATTTCTAACGGTGTAGTTCCACCAAGTTTTTCATCAATAAGTTTCATACCTTTGTATATTTCTGTATTCTTATTAAAGTAGTTTATAAAACTATTTTCTACTTCAAGACGACTTATACCAATTACACTAAGAATAATAACTAAGCCAGTTAGTGTGAGTATTGTGGTTTTATTATTAATAGAAATTTTTCCAAAAAAAGATGTAATTTTTGAGTCACTGTCCTCTTTGATATCAACATTATTATTTGAAACAAAGTTTAGCAATGTAGGCAATAAAGTAAAAGTAATGATGAAAGATATAATTAACCCAAAAGTCATCATCCATCCAAAATCAATAATAGGCTTAATCCCACTAAATATCAAAGAAAGGAACGCACACACTGTTGTTAGTACTGTATAAATAATTGGCCAAAACATCTTACTTGTTGTCATGGAAATAATTTCAAAATTACTTGAATTAGGAAAATCATTTCTTAATTGTAAGAAACGGGTACTCATGTGAATATTCATAGCCATTGTTAAAATCAACATTAGAGCAATAAAATTTGAAGAGATAACTGTCACTTTCCAACCTAGTAGACCAAGTAAACCAGTCATTATTACAACTGAAAAAAAACAACTACTAATTGGAACCATGATCCATATTAATTTTTTAAAAACAAACCAAAGAGTAGCGATAATAAACAAAAGAACTCCTAGACCAAAAACTATAATATCACTTTTAATAAATGACATCATATCATCAGCAATCATTGGAATTCCACCCAGGTATATTTTTCCAACATCATTGTAATTTTTAATGACTTCTCTTATTTGAAGAATATTCTCATGATTTTTTTTTTTTAAATCATTTTTTAAATTTTCAATTTCTTTTTGAGTTTTATTTTCGGTATCTTTAAGAATATTTTTTTTAATATAGACAATTATACCGCTCGTTCTCCCATCTTCACTAATTACAAAATTTCTAAATACAGGACTATTTAGAATTTCTTTAAACCCCCTTTCTTTATCTACATCCTCATCCTTCAAAGTTTTAAAATTCTGTAATCTCTCTTGTAGAGGAGATTCGGAATTATTCAGCAAAGGTATATCTAGTAAAGTGACTACATTATGAACCCATTCTAAACTTTGAATCTTGTATTTTAAACTTAATAAGTTATTAACTGAAGATTCAGATATCATATCTTCAATAGGCGTATAAGTTAAAATTAAAAATTCTTTAGATCCATATCTCTTTGTTATTTCTTTCAAATATTTAAGATCTGGGTCACCCTCAATTAAAAGAGTTTCAGATGATGCATCTAATCTAAAATCTTTAGAAAAATATCCAAAACTTAATAATAAAATTATGAGTAAAGTAAAAACTGACTTAGAATTTTTAAGAACAGAATTTTGATATAAATGAGATAACATTTAGAACTAGTGTATATTTGATATTAGTTAATTTGAGTATCTTTAAATTTAGTAAACATTGCTTCAAATTCTACCATAACGTTACCAGTAGGGCCATGCCTTTGCTTTCCAATAATAAGTTCTGCTAAATTAGATACTTCACCCATTTTAGCTTGCCATTCAGCATGCTCGACAGTTGCTGGTCTGGGTTCATTTTTTTCAAGGTAATAAGCTTCTCTATATACAAACATTACTACATCAGCATCCTGCTCAATAGACCCTGATTCTCTGAGATCTGATAGCTGAGGTTTATGATTATCTCTTTGTTCAACTGCTCTTGATAACTGTGAAAGAGCAATCACAGGAAGCTTAAGCTCTTTTGCCATTGCCTTAAGTCCTTGTGTAATTTCTGAAATTTCCTGAACTCTTCCATCCCTATTGTTAAATGAGCCTTTCATTAATTGAATATAATCTACAACAATTAAATCTAAACCATTCAATCTTTTAATTCTTCTTGCCCTATTACTCATCGCTGCAATACTAATTGCTGGAGTCTCATCTATATACAGTGGCAATTCAGCTATATTTTTTGAGGTTTCTAAAAATTTATCAAACTGCTCATCTGTAATTTTTCCTCTTCGAATATCATTAGATTTAATCCTAGATTGTTCAGCTAAAATTCTAGTCGACAATTGTTCTGATGACATTTCTAATGAAAAAAAAGCAACTGAGGATTTTTTGCCACTCTCTTGTATTTTTTGAGCAGCATGAAAAGCAATGTTTGTAGCTAATGCCGTTTTACCCATGGAAGGTCTGCCAGCAATAATGATTAGGTCAGAGTTGTGGAGACCTCCTAATCTGTCATCTAAATCTCTTAACCCAGTAGGCACACCAACTATTCCCTCATCATTTTTATATGCAATTGAAGCCATTTCTATAGTTTGTTTTATTGCCTCATCAAATTTTACTAAGGATGAATTAAAAGATCCTTTTTCAGCAAGATCAAATAACAGTCTTTCTGAATTTTCAATTATATTTTGACCATTAACATCTAGAGCATTTAATTTTGCTGCATCAATTGTGTTTTCAGATATCTTAATTAGCTCTCTTCTTACAAACATATCATAAATAATTTTAGAGTATTCTGTTGCTTGTCTTGAAGAGGTAGAAAATTTTGTAACCTTTACCAAATATTCTGGAACGTTTAATTCATCTTTTTCATTCTCAAAATAATTTTTTAATGTAATTGGATTTGCAAGCATTCCTTTATAAATAAGACTTTCAATTGCTGAAAAAATTTTTTGATGCATAGGATCATAAAAATTGATGCTAGATACGACAGTATTAATTTCATCAAATAATTCATTCTGAACTAGTATCGATCCTATTACTGACTGTTCTGCTTCAATATTATTTGGTAGCTCTTTAAAGGTGTCTTTGACAATGCTTAGGTTATTTTCCATATGTAAATCTTAACCTAAATAAGATTCAAAAAAATAATAATTATATGTTGGGGAAAAAATTGTATAATTATTGAATAGTTTCGGAAGTAACTACATTGATAGTAATTTCAGATTCTATTTCAGAGTGTAAGATAATTTTGACCTTAAACTTACCAATTGACTTAATTTCAGTCATCGGTTGTATCATTGAAGGTTTGATATCTAGTTTATCTTTTTCTTGTATTAATTTTGAAATTTCAGTTGGCTTAACTGAGCCATACAGCTCTTTGTTCTCTGTACTTAATTTTTTAATTTCATACTCTTTTTTATTAATTTGCTCTGAAATCTTTTTAGCTTCTTTCTTTTTTTCATCATCTTTTTTACCTAATTCAGATTTTATTTTTTCTACTTCAGCGATATTTTCTTTTGAAGCATAAAGAGCTTTTTTATTTGAAATTAAGTAGTTTCTAGCAAAACCTCTTTTAACGTCTATTATTTCACCTATAGATCCAATTCTTCTTAAATTTTCTAAGAGTATAACTTTCATCTAAATTAACGCTAAATTTCTAGCCCTCTTAATTGAAAGAGAGAGCTCTCTTTGTTTTCTTTGTGAAACATTTGTAATTCTTGATGGCAAGATTTTACCATTCTCTGACATATATTTTTTTAATAATCTTATATTTTTATAGTCAACTTCAGGAGCACCCTTTATTGATAGAGGACAAGATTTTTTAAATTTGTATTTATTAGGTTGAAAAATACTTAGTTTGGCAAAGTTGCTTTGTTTACCTTTTTTATTCCCAGCCCTTTTTTTTGATGGCATAATTAATCTCTATTATAATCTTTTTTATAGTCTTTTTTTTCGTATTCATCTTTTTTTGAAAAATATTTTGCTTCTAAATTAAATTTTTTAACTTTAACTGTCATATATCTCAATAGGTTTTTATCAATAATTTCATTTTTTTCTAATTCATCAATAATTTTTCCAGAACCTTTAATCTTAAAATGCATGTATATGCCTTTTTTATTTTTTTTAATAACATATGCTAAATTTAACAAGCCCCAATCTTCAGTTTGTACTATCTCACCTTCATTTATTTCTACTATTTTTGAATACTTCTCAGTTAGTTGTTTAATCTGAGCAGGACTAGTATCTTGTCTAGCAACTATAGTATGTTCGTATAAATTCATAATTCTTCTTTAATAAAAATTGAGGATATACTAGTATAATAATTGAATTACAACACTTAAAACCATAATAAAATTTAGATAATCAAATGTTTTCTGTTATTTTCCCAGGTCAAGGCTCACAATTAGTTGGAATGAGCAAGGACTTACATAACAAATATAGCTTAGTTCAAGATCTTTTCAAAGAGGCAGATGATACACTTGGATATTCGCTATCTAGCCTTATCCTAAAAGGCCCCAAAGAAAACCTAGACTTAACAGAAAATACCCAACCTGCTATATTTTTAGTAAGCTATTCAATATTTAGACTAGTTAAAGAGGAATTTAATATTGATTTAAATAAAGCAAATTTTTTTGCAGGACATTCACTGGGGGAGTATTCAGCTTTAGCATCTGCAGGAGCTTTATCATTTACAGATACTTTAAGAATATTAAAAATTAGAGGAAAAGCTATGCAAAACTCAGTTCCTAAAGGAGTAGGTGGTATGATAGCAGTTTTAGGATCTGAAATTGAAGTAATAGAAAACCTTATTAATGAAAATAAAACTAAATATGAGTGTTATATCGCAAATGACAATTCATTAGGTCAAATAGTCATAAGTGGCAATATAAAAGATCTAGAGAAAATGATAATCGATTTAAAGTCTGCCAATATTAAGAATATAAAATTACCTGTAAGTGCTCCATTCCATTGTAAATTAATGAATAAAGCAACACTAGCGATGAATGAAGAAATAACAAAGTTAGACTTCAAAGAATCTAAAAATATTCTCATTTCCAATGTAACGGGAAAAGAAATATCTAATTCAAAGGAGTTAAAAGATTTATTAGTTAAACAAATTGAAAGTAGGGTTCGTTGGAGAGAGAGTGTTCTGCTAATGATTAACAAAGGAATAAATCAATTTATAGAGATAGGTCCTGGTAAAGTTTTGTCAGGTTTAATAAAGAGAATTGACAGAAATATTAAAGTTAGTGCAATAAATACTGAAGAAGATATAAGGTCAATTAATATTAATGAGTAGTTTAAAAAATAAAAATATTATAATAACAGGTGCGTCGGGAGGTATTGGCAACTCAATAGTTGAAAAACTATATGAGGAGGGAGCTAATATTTTAGCCACAGGAACTAGAATTGAAAAATTAGAAGAGTTAAAAGCAAAATTTAATAATATTAAAATACTTAAGTTTGATATTTCACAACATGAAAAAATTGAAGATTTTATAAATAATGCAACAGAACAATTGGGTGGATCGCTTGATTGTATGATTAATAATGCTGGTATAACAAAAGATAATTTAACAATTAGAATGAGTTTAGAGGAGTGGACTAAGGTTATAGATATTAATTTAACTTCTACTTTTTTGATGTGTAAATATTCTATAAAAAAAATGCTTAAAGGAAAATCTGGAAAAATTATTAATATTACATCTGTGGTAGGACACACTGGTAACGCTGGACAGGCAAATTATACTGCTTCAAAAGCAGGAATAGTATCCATGTCCAAAAGCTTAGCAATTGAATATGCAAAAAAGTATATAAATGTAAATTGTATATCACCAGGATTCATTAGCACTCCAATGACAGATAAAATAGGTGAAAAGCATAAAGAGGTAATATTAGCTAAAATCCCATCTAATAGACTAGGTAAAGCAGAAGATATAGCTAATGCAGTCGTTTTTTTAAGCTCTGATAAGGCTGATTACATCAATGGAGAAACATTACATGTTAATGGAGGCATGTATTTGGGTTGACAAAATTGCTTTTT
>Ga0307986_10002771_pt1 | contig 12453 bp, 12 predicted proteins | sample EllFjometageno82_FD_203170 | JGI IMG/M metagenome (GOLD analysis project Ga0307986, IMG submission 203170) | Marine microbial communities from Ellis Fjord, Antarctic Ocean - #82 | ecosystem: Environmental > Aquatic > Marine > Unclassified | place: Southern Ocean | collected 2014-10-09
TAAGTTTTCAAACATATTTATTACGCACAGCAGTTTCTCACTAGTGGGCGAATATCGCTGACTAGTGTTGATCTCTTTGTTTCCAAAGACACCACAAATTTAACGTTTTTGTGGAAACGAAAACAACTTATAATAGAGGTTCAAAAAGTCAATAAATAAGTTAAATATCTATATATGGATATTAAAGCATTTAAAATGGATGGTTTAGGCAATGATTTTGTAATTATTGATCAACGAATTCATGAGCTTAATTTAAGCAAAGATCAAATAATTAAAATATGTGATCGAAGTGTTATTGGATGTGATCAGCTTATTCTAATTAAAAAAAATACAACAATAGATGCTGGATTAGAGTTTTATAATTCGGATGGTAGTACTTCAGGGGCCTGTGGAAATGGAACAAGATGTATTGCTGAGCTTTTATCAAAAGAAAGTAACCAAAAAGAAATAACTGTCTGGACATCCTCTGGATTATTAAAATCTAAAATTTTAGAAAATAATTTAGTAGAGACTGAAATAGGTATTTCAAAAACAAATTGGGATGAGATTCCCTTAAACAGAAAGTTAGATACTAAAGACCTTAGGATTGAAATTGTAGACAAAGACAATAACAAGCATATTGGTGGAATTGCAGTAAATGTAGGAAATCCACATATAATTTTTTTTGTAAATGATATTGAAATTTTTGATTTAAAAAATATTGGACCAAAAATTGAAAATCATGAGTTATTTCCTGAAAAGTGCAACGTTACATTAGCTAAAGTTATAAATAAAAATTTAATAAAGGTTAAAGTATGGGAAAGAGGTGCGGGACTTACAAGGGCATGTGGTACAGCAGCTTGTGCGACTGTTGTGGCAGGAAATATTAAAGGCCTAGTAGATAAAACTACAGATATAGAATTTGAGCTTGGAAAACTAACAATTTCTATTGATGAAAAAAATAGTATTCATATGAAGGGGCCAGTCTCTAATATTAAAAATATTGAAATTAAATTGTAATGGGAATTTTTGATAAATTTAAAATTGGTTTTAAAAAAACTGCCTCTAACTTTACTGCTGGGTTAAAAAATATAATTGTCAAAAAAGAGATAGACGACAAGATACTTGATCAAATTGAAGAGTATTTGATCCAATCGGATGTGGGTCTTATTGCTGCTGAAGAGATTAAACAAATTATTGCTCAAGAAAAAATTGATCCTAAAAATGATGTCATGGATGAAGTAAGTTCAATTCTTAGAGATTATATAACCAACTTGATGAAACCCTTGGAAAATGAGAGTTTTTTTAATAAAAAAGAAAAGCTAAGTGCGGTCCTAGTCTCAGGTGTTAATGGTGTTGGAAAAACAACAACTATTGGAAAAATAGGTAAAATTTTAAAATCTAATGGTAGCAAGGTTATGTTTTCTGCTTGTGATACTTTTAGAGCAGCTGCAATAGAGCAACTAGAGAATTGGGCAAATAAGATTGATGTTCAAATTATTAAATCTACACAAGGGTCAGATCCAGCTTCTGTTGCTTACAAAGCCATGGAGGAAGCAATTAAAGGTAATTTTAATCATGTTTTAATTGATACTGCTGGAAGATTGCAAAATAAAAAGAACTTAATGGAAGAATATAAAAAGATAGCAAATGTCGTTAAAAAAATAGATTCTGATGCACCTCATGATGTGATTTTGGTTCTTGATGCAACATCGGGTCAAAATGTTCTTAATCAAGTGGAAGAGTTTAATAAGATTATTCCAATTACTGGTTTAATAATGACCAAGCTGGATGGAACAGCCAAGGGTGGAATTTTATTAGCTCTTGCTAAAAAATATAAGCTACCAATAATTGCTTTAGGACTTGGTGAAAAAGAGGATGATTTACAAGTCTTTAATGCTAAAAAATTTGCTGAAGCATTTATTCAAATTAATTAATTAAATTATTAGATATTAATGGTTTGTAATAATTGCATTTATAGTTTTCTTTAAGTTTTAAATAGCCACAATCCTTAGCTATTGAAGAAATTATAAAATCAAATCTACCACTTGATGGATATCTATCTAATTTTTTATTAATAATATCGAATTTCAAGTTGTTGTTAATACTCTTTACAGCACTAATCATTATCAATGTATTGTTGTCTCGTAAAAGATAATAAGCAAAGTCTTCTGGGAACACTGGATAATCATAGCCATCTAAAAAGTATTTTGCTTGTGTTGGAAACCAATCGTAAGAAATTAATGGAGATGATAGTTTTGTTTTGTAATCATAAATATATAAATCTTGAGGATAATCTGTAATATAATTATGATGTTTACCTCTTGCTAAAATAGCTTTTTCTCTAGTCTTAAAAAAAAGAGCAAAATTACTATTATGTGAATTCATCTTACCTACGTGGAAAAGGCTATTTGTAGTAACGTGCATGGCTTCTGATAGAGCAGGGTTTGAAATAAAAAATAAACTAAATAAAGTTATAATAAATTTTTTCACTATAAATTTATAGAACTGAAGTAAGTGTATTGTTAGTTCAGATTGTGGCTTAATTTAAACCTATTAATTCATTTAATCTTTTTTTTTATTAAAAATATCCCTATAAATACAAATAAAGTTCCTAAATAATGAAATGACTCTAGATACTCTTCAAAGAACAGAGTGCCATAAATTGCGCCGTACACTGTGTAAAGATATAAAACCGAACCTGTAATTGATGCTCCTAGTTCCTTGTTAACAAAATTAAATAACATAAAGGCTATGATGCTTGGAGAAATAGCAGCAAATCCAACCCAGAATAAAAACATTAAATCATAATTTGTTTTAGAAATGTAGATTTCTTCTAAAATAAAAAAAGGGAATAAGCTAATAGCACCAAACATTGAGATAAGAGTAAATCTTTCTAAAATTGGTAAAGATGATTTCCAGTGAAATAAATAGATGGTATAAAGAGCCCATCCTATTGAGGCGCCTAACATCCATATATCTCCTGAAGTGAATTTAAGTTGAAAAAGTAAACTTATATTTCCTTTGATAATGATTGCTAATACTCCAAAAATGCAGATTAAAACTCCAAAAACTCTTGTTAAGTTTATTTTTTCTTTAAAAAAAAAAGTAGTTATTAAAATAATAAAGATTGGAGATGAGGAATATATTATTCCCATATTGATAATTGTTGTTGTTTTTCCAGCAATAAATGGAAATGCGCCACACACTCCACATGCTAAAAAACCCAAAATAAATATTTTTCTTAACTCATTTTTGTAGTTTTTGTAGTTTCTAAATAAATATTTGAAAGTAAATGGTAGTAGTATCAAAAAACAAACTAACCATCTCCAAAAGGCTAAAGAAATGGGTGGAACAAAATCAGCAGCTCCTCTTGCAACCACTAAGTTACTAGCCATAAAAATCGGTTGAATGAACAACAATAAAAAGGGTAAATATTTACTGCTTAAATTATTCATGGCGAGGGTAAACTATTTTTTATCGAAGAAAGCCTCGTAAATCATCATAAATATAGCAACACCCATCAAAATAAATACTGGCAATACATCCCAAAAACCAATCATGGACGATCTTGTTAGCGTTGTTGCAAGACCAATAAGAAAAGCTGACGCAAGAAGTGACCCTAAAAATGTTGTTATTTTATTTAGCATATTTTTTACTTTTTTTTTCTAACCAGTTAGCAATACCTAAAAACCTTAAATCATCTAGCTTGTCTCCAACTAACTGAATGCCTAATGGTAAATTATTTGCACCAGCAAGTAAAGGTAATGAAATAGATGGTAAACCCATATAAGTCCAAATAGTACAAAATTCTGGACTACCCGTGCTTTTTAAACCCTTGTCTGCAACACCTGTGGTAGCAGGGGTTAATACACCATGATAATCTTCAAATACTTCGCTATAAGATTCATAACTTCTTTTCATAAAATCTATTGCTTCTACATAGTCTTTCGCTGTGTATTTTAATCCTCTTTCGATGGCAGTTATTATTTCTTTTGATAGTTTTTTCTTAGATTTTTTATAATAGCCTTGAAAATTATTTGCCATATCCGTTTCTTGAATTATTTTATGGTATTTTGGAATATCATCAAAGTACGAAGGTGTGTCAAATACTTCAATGTTTTTTTCAAAAGTTTTGATAAAAAACTCAAAAGATCTTTGTGACTCTTTATCAATATTTTTCCAATTTTTTGTTTTATAAAAAATAAATTTTGGATCAAACAAGGGTCCTTTTTTACAAATATTTAACATTTCATCCGCTGCATAATGAATGGTTGACGAGTCATATAAATCTTTTTTAATTAAAGATTTCGCTAATAATGCAACATCTTCAACAGTTTTTCCAAATACTCCAATAGTATCTAGCTTATCTGATTGTCTCAAAACTCCACTTCGTGAAATTAAACCGTAAGAAGGTTTATATCCAACGACCCCACAATAAGAAGCTGGTCTAATAATTGATCCATTAGTTTGCGATCCTATTGATAATGGCGCCATATGTGCTGCAATTACTGCTGCAGATCCACTTGAAGATCCTCCAGGTGTTCTAGAATAATCGTGAGGATTAGTAGTTTTACCTGGGTGAAAATAGGCAAGTTCAGTTGTCACTGTTTTTCCCATTACTATTGCACCGGCAGTTTTAAGCAAATTAACTACTTCAGAATCTTGTGAACTTGGCATTTTTTTTCTTAATGGAGTGCCACATTCAGTGGGCATCTCAAGTGTTCCAATTATATCTTTTATTGCTATCGGTAAACCATGTAATGGTCCAAGTGGTTTTCCTGATTTTCTGTATTCGTCAGCTTCCTCTGCTTTTTCTAAAAGTTTTTTTTTATCAAAATATTCCCAAGCCTGCACATCTTTTTCAAACTTTTCAATTCTTTCAATGTACTGGGTACAAACTTCTACAGAAGAAATTTCACCTGCTCTAAGTTTATCAACTAGTTTGTTAGTTGTAAGAGAAAATATGTCTATCATTTTAATTTATTTAATCAGCAAATAATGTTTCTGGTAGCCATAAAGCGATACCTGGAAACATATACATAAGAAACATCGCAAATATCACTATACCCAAGAATGGCATAATTCCTGCGAATATCTCCATTAGTTCTACATTATTTTTTTGCACACCCTTTAGATAGTAGGCGGACATGGCCATGGGGGGTGTTAAGAAAGAGGTTTGTAAGTTTAAGGCAATTAACATTGCAAAGAAATACGGATTAACATTAAACACCTCAAGTAAAGGTAAGAATATTGGAACAAATATAATCAAAATTTCAGTCCATTCTAGAGGCCATCCTAAAAGAAAAATTATTATTTGTGTAATTATTAAAAACTGCCAAGTCGTTATATTTATCGATTTGAAAAAATGTTCAAAAACTTCATGTCCACCTAAATATGAAAACACAGATGAGAAAGTCCATGAACCAATAAATAACCACATAATCATTGCTGTGGTTTTTGCTGTTAAAAAAACAGATTCTTTAAAACTTTGCCATTTTAAAGTTTTATAAAACCAGGATAAAAGTATTGCACCAAAGGCTCCTGCTGCTGCAGCTTCTGCTGGTGTTGCTATACCTGCTAAAATTGTTCCAAGAACTAACATGATTAGTCCAAAAAGTGGGACAAAAGAAACTAGTACTTCTTTTAAAATTTCTGCTCTCGGTGGAATATCTTCTGCTTTTGGTTTCGGTGCAATTGATGGATCTATCCAAGCTCTAGTTACCGCATAAGTTATATAAAGCCCCGCAAGTATAAGTCCTGGAAAAATCGCTGCTGCAAATAACCTTAGAGGTGATAGCTGAGCAATTACGGAATAAACAATCAACATAATGCTTGGTGGTATTAAAATACCCAAACATCCACCGGCACAAATTACTCCCGAAGCAAATTTTTTATCATACCCTGCTTTAATCATTGCTGGCCATGCAAGTAAGCCCATTAAAGTTACAACAGCACCAATAATTCCAGTTGCTGTAGAAAATAAAGTACAAGTTATTAATGCGGCTACTGCCATAGAAGCTGGTAGTCTGTGAGCTGCAAGTCTTATTGCAAAAAATAATTTTGATACAATCCCAGCTCTTTCAACAAGATATCCCATAAACAAAAATAATGGGACAGCAGTTAAAACATTATTGTCCATTACAGTGTAGGTATTTTGAACAAATAAAGAAAATATCCTATTATCAAAAATGTGATCCATTAACGCTGGATCATAGTAAGCATAATATCCAAAACCTATTCCCATTGCCATTAAAGTAAAAGCAATTGGAAAACCTAACAGCACTGCAAATAAAAATATACCCATCATGAAAATAGCCACTTCTGGATTTGTTAAACTAAATAACATCTTTTTGATCCTCGTCTTGTGCTGTTCTCATTAAAATTTGCTCTGTTTCTTCTGCAACAACTATTCTTGCTGGCCAATGTCCAGTTTTAATGCAAATAATTGATCTAAAAACTTCAGCAATCCCTTGTATGATTAATAATATACCCGCTGCTGGTATCAAAGATTTTGCCATATAAATTTGTATTTGTGCTGGACTACTCCAGCTTGTCTCTTTAATCTTCCAGGCAAGGGCTGCGTAATCATAGCCATAAAATGCCAAAGCTATTACACCAGGGAAAAAGAATATAAAATATAGTATTAAATCAATCCAACCTTGTGTTTTTGGTTTAAATAATCTGTAAATCACATCTCCTCTAACATGAGACTCTGTTGCCAAACAATAAGCTCCTGACATCATTAGTATTGCACCATACATCTGCATACTAAAATCAAAATTCCAAAGTGTTGGTTTATTAAATACATAAGCCATAATTACTTCATAACAAGTCCCACCCATTAAAATGACAATACACCAGGAAAAAGCTTTTCCCATTGAAGTACTTAATGTATCAGCAAATTTTATATAAGATCTCATCATAATTTATCTAGAATACCCTAAAATATAAAAACTGTACTATAAAAAAAAAGGGGAGCCAAGACTCCCCTTTTCTTAAATTATTTAAAAATTAATTATATTTTAACTTTTCCAATTGGACCAAACTCATTTTCATAAGCTAGTTTGTAATTAGGCTGATTCATCAGCAAGTACTTCATTACTTTCTTAGCATATGCTTTTTGAGAATCGACAACCTTCTTGAAGAATGCATCTTTTGCAGAGAACTCTCCAACAATTTTATCCCATCCTTTTAACTGTGCAGCTAAAATAGCATCAGATGTTTGGTAAACATTAACCTTATGCTCGTTCATCAACATAGCTAAACTGTCAGAATATCTAACAAGTGCTTTGAAATAGTTATCTGTATTCGCAGCGTAAGCAGCGTTTTTTAAGATAGCTTGATGAGCCGGTGAAAGGCTTTTCAGTTTCTTAGTATTCATAGGAATTTCAAACATCTCTTGAGATTGGTGGAAACTTCCTAAGTGGTAGTGTTTAGAAACATCTTGCATTCCAAACTGTGAGTCTGACGTTGGGTTGTTAAATTCAGCAGCATCAATTAAACCAGTTTTCATCGCTGGTTGAATTTCACCACCTGGTAATTGTCTTACGACCATTCCCATAGCAGTTAAAACGTTAGTCGCTAGACCAACTGTTCTATACTTCATACCTTTAACGTCAGATACTTTAGTTACATTCTTTTTGAACCAACCAAAAGGTTGTGCTGGCATAGGCATATGAAAGAATCCAGTGTAGTCAAATCCAACACTAGCTACTGCTTCTTCATATAACTTTCTTCCACCACCACGTTCCATCCATCCCATAACTTCTTGGGATGACATTCCGTATGAAGGACCAGTTCCAAAAAGTGAAGCTGCAGCATTTTTACCATACCAGTATGCAGTCACCCAGTGACCCATATCTACTACGCCTGAACTTACTGCTTGTCCAATTTCTGAAGTTTTTACGATTGCTCCAACTGGCTGAAGATCAATTTTAAGTGATCCACCGGACATGTCGCTAACCATATTGCAATAGTCTTGTGCCATTTCAAAAAAAATATTAGCGCCTGAAGGCCAAGCTGCTTGCATCTTTAATGTTACGGGAGCTGCATTAGCGATACTAGGCATTGCTACAGCTGTTGCTGCTGCTGCACCCGTCACTGCTGCTGCTTTAAAGAACTTACGTCTCGAAGGCGTTGAAGCCTTTAGAGATTTTTTATCTTTAATCATTATTTCTCCTATTAGTTAATTAACATTAAGATTTAATTCTAAAAAAAGATCAGTGTCTATAGTGAAAATGACCCACCGCTTATAAATTACAATCAGTAGTAGAATTATTTTTTATTAATTTATTATATAAGCTTAATTAACAATAATTTTTTCCGCTAATATCTTTATTATTAAAAAAATTTATAAGCAGGGATAGATAAGCTAAAGACTCTAAAGTCTAGCTAACTTAGAAGTTGGTTGTAATTATTTATATTTTCTTTGAAAAGCTGAAAAAGTAGAAATTAATTCAATGGTCCAGTTTACAAACTCTACAACTAGATTTTCTGAGGGTCTAATATTTCTAATTTTAGAATCTTTTGATTCTGTAAATCTTGGTGCTAGGTTTATAAAATATTTTTTTTCTATTCCATCATCGATAATTTTTGCAATTGTTTTATAAGAATATTGGGGCAAATTATTAGATATGCTTTCTTTATAAATTTCTTTCCCTAATTCGTTTGCTTGAAATATTAATAAAAAAACTCTCATTCTTTTTTCTGAAGAAAAACACCACTTCATTGCATAGTCTCCTTTTTGATATTTGAATAAGGGCTCCAAATCTAAAAACATTTCTGTATATCTGGAACAGAAAGTATCTATTGAAACATTAAATGGTAATTTTTTTAAATTTATTTTTGAAATTATTCTTTTTTCTCTTGTGCTAACTTCTTTGTCTAACTTAAAATTATCTTTAAGATTTATTAGCATATTGTCCTTCTAATAGGGTTTTTTTTCCTTAAGTTTAATTAATCTAAATATCATAAGTTGAGTATACTATTTTTTTTGTCTCATTAGATACGGGAAAAATCTATGTAAATAATGGTAATTTTGTATGACTTTTTATCTTAAATTAATTTTTTAAGTTCATTTACACAACATCTATCTGCAGGAATTTTGAGGTTTATACTGACTGATGGAATTTTAGTTTCTCTATTTGATTTAGACTTTATTGTAAGGTTGAACATCTTAGCAATTAATAGCTAAAACTCTCTCAAGAACTAATTTACTTTGTTTATACAATTTCCAGTTTTGAAGAACTCATCAATATTATCTATAGCTAAATTAGCCATTGCTGTTCTAGTGTGTTTGGTGGAACTTCCAAGGTGAGGTAAAATAAAAGCACTTTTTATCTTTAAGTACCCTGGGTTTAAATTTGGCTCACCCTTATAAACATCAAGTCCTGCTGCATAAATCTTTCTTCTATTTAATGCATCAATCAAAGCTTCATCATCAACAATATCACCTCGTGCTACATTTGTAATTACAGCACCAGTTGGAAAATATTCTAATGTTTCTTTATTAATTAAATTTTCAGTTTCTTTGGTTGCTGGACAGCAAATAGACAGTACATCTGAAACTCCAAAAAGACTTTTCAAACTATTGTGATAAATGGCACCTTGTTCTTTTTCTTCACTGAGCTTTGACCTATTGTGATAATGTATAACCATTCCTAAAGCTTTGGCAATTTTAGCTATCTTTTGTCCAATTCGTCCCATTCCTAAAATTCCAAGTCTTGTACCGGTTAATTGTTTTCCTATAAGAAAATCAGCAGACCATTTCCAGCTACTTTCTTTTGCACTTTGAATTCCTTCCGAAACTCTTCTGCAAGCACCTAATATTAATAAAATTCCAATCTCAGCAGTAGCATCTGATAAAACTTCAGGTGTATTAGTTACAACAATCCCTCTTTTTTTTGCAGCCTCTAAATCTATATTTCCAAAACCAACAGCAAAGTTAGAAATAACTTTAATGGTGTCAGGTAGTTTATTTATAGTTTCTTCATCCATCTTATCAGTTAAAGAAGTTAAGATTGCATCATGCCCCTGACATAACTCAATAAGTTTTGATTGGGAATATAATTCATCGTTACTATTAAGTTTTGTATCAAATATTTTTAAAGCTTTTTCTTCTGATTCTTTTAATAGTTTTCTCGAAATTATAATTTTTTTCATGTTTAAATATTTTGTAATATTTTTGGTTTTGGACCACCAGTATACCAATCTAATATCTCAATAGTATGTAAAATTGGAGTTTTAGTTCCAATGGAAATTTGTGTAATACAACCTATATTTCCTGTTGAAATAAAATCAGGTTTCAAACCTTCAATATTTTTCACTTTTTTTCTTAATAGTTCTTTAGCAATTTCAGTTTGTAAAATATTATATGTACCAGCAGAGCCGCAGCAAATATGACCTTCGGGTATTTCCATAACTTCATTATCAGTTTTAGAAAGTAGTTCCATCGGCTGACTGTGAACTTTTTGTCCATGCTGCATTGAGCAAGCAGAATGATAAGCAATTTTATACTTCTTGTCTTTTGATTTGAAATTTATTTTCAAATTTTCATTCAAGTACTCAGACACATCTTTTGTCAGATCAGAGATCACTTTGGCTTTTTTTTTCATTTTTTCATCATTTTTAAAAATAAAACCGTAGTCTTTCATTGTTGTTCCACAACCTGATGTATTAGATAAAATTGCATCTAAGTTTCCTTTTTGATTTTCTTCATACCATATATCTATATTGTTTCTAAAATCTTGATGCGCATCTTCTTCTTTACCTAGGTGGTGATTTAAAGAGCCACAACATCTTATTTTTTTTGGCACAACCACTTCAACGCCATGTCTATTTAGAATTCTAATAGTTGCTTCATTAATTTGCGGGGAAATTTCTTTTTGAACACATCCAGTTAAGAGAGCAACTCTTGCGATTTTCTTTTTTCCATTAGCTAAATAAATCTCTTTTTTTTTTATTGTTTTTTTAGGGAAGTTTGTTGGCATTAAATTCATCATATCTTTTATTTTTGAAGGCATTAAAAACTGAAAAGGCTTCACTAGTTTAACCATGTAGCTTGCTATTCTAAAATATCCAGTGTTTGGCAATACTACTGATAAAAAAGTTCTGATAGTTCTATCAAAAAAAGATCTTTCATAGTTTTTTTCTATATATTTTTTACCATGATCAATGATGTGCATATAGTTAACTCCAGCAGGACAAGTGGTCATACAACTGTAACAAGAAAGACATCTATCTATATGTTTTACTGTTTTTGCTGTTGGTTTTTTTTGATTTTCCAACATATCTTTAATTAAATAAATTCTGCCTCTTGGTCCATCTAACTCATCTCCAAATATTTGATGTGTTGGGCAAGTAGCATTACAAAAACCGCAATGAACACATTTCTTAAAAATTTTCTCTGTAGCAGCGTTATCGCTGTCTTTTAATTGTTTTTCTGTAAAATTTGTTTGCATTAAATTCCTCTGTACATCTTTCCTGGATTAAAAATTCTTTTAGGATCAAAGCTCTTCTTAATTTTTTCTGATACTAAAAGCCTTATATCATCTACAGTAAATATCGTCTCTTCATAATCAAATTCATTAGAAGTTTTTATAATAGTTAAATAGCCCTCAAGTTCTTTAATCAGTTTTTTAATCTCTTTAATTTTATTATTATTTTTAGCTTGAACCTCTATCCAATATAAAGACCCACACCAATCAACATAATACTTATATCTATTACCTAGGTACTGCATCAATTTATTACCATTTGAAGGGGGTATTACAACTCTCAGTAAGTTATTTTTAGTTGCTTTAAATAACTCAAGATTATTAATCTTTTTCCAAAAAGGTGTTGATTGATGAACATCCAATCTAGTTGAATTTAATTTATCTAATCCCAGTTCATCATTTAAAGCTTCAATTTTTTCATCAATCGAAATTTTATCACCCTCTACTCTTAGTGCCAAAAAAGATCCTTTAAATTTTAAATCATTGAATTTAAAAATCATCTCTTTGTTGTGTTCATAATTTTCATCTTCTGGTTCATCTGGAATGAAAACTGCTCCCGATATTTCACTACTGGAGCTTGAGATTTTTTCAAATAATTCATTAATCAATTTTTTGTCTTCTACGTGAATTGTAATTGTATTTGATAATTTTTTTTTAGGTAAAACTTTTAAAGTAATTTCAGTCAAAGCAACTAGGGTTCCAAATGAACCTGTAACAAGTTTTGATAAGTCATATCCAGTAACATTTTTTACCACTGTCCCACCCGATTTAATTATATCACCTTTACCATTCACTCCTCTAAAGCCTAGAATATGATCTCTAACACTTCCAACCTTAAATCTTCTTGAGCCTGCATAGTTGCAAGCTAAATAACCAGCTATGGATCCTTTATTGGATTTTCCACTTTCAATAAAACCAAAATCAATCGGTTCAAAAGCAAGTTCTTGATTATTTTTTTCTAATTCTTGTTCGACTA
>Ga0307986_10002772_pt1 | contig 12453 bp, 17 predicted proteins | sample EllFjometageno82_FD_203170 | JGI IMG/M metagenome (GOLD analysis project Ga0307986, IMG submission 203170) | Marine microbial communities from Ellis Fjord, Antarctic Ocean - #82 | ecosystem: Environmental > Aquatic > Marine > Unclassified | place: Southern Ocean | collected 2014-10-09
CTACCGCCAAGCCGTCCCGATGGACTATTCTAGCGCTACTAGGTCCACCTTTCTGCCCTTTAAGCTTGAACCTCTCGGTTTTTCCTTAAATGGCCAGTTAAGAGTTGCCTCTTAATTAATTTTATTTAATCACAATTAAAAAAAAAGTGTATCACTCTTTACGTGATAATAAGGCAGACTAAAACTTGTACTGTTAACTACGTGGATAAATTTTTATTAAAAGTCTTATCAATCCAACCACCGCCAAGAACTTTATCCCCAACACTATCTTTTGAATAAAATACACAAGCTTGTCCTGGAGAAATTCCTGTTTCTTTGTCTAGAATTTTAACATTAGCAAAATTTTCATAGATATTAATTTTTGCTTTTAGTAATCTGCCAGTAGATCTAACTTTTATATTTACAATATTTTCAAATTCTTTTTTTGATCCTAAGATATTTAATTCTCTTAATTTAATTTCTTTAATTTCTAAACATTTTTTGTTTCCAACAATTATTGTATTATTGTTTGCATCAATATTAATCACGTACAAAGGTTCTTCACTAGAAATCTTAATTCCTTTTCTTTGACCAATGGTGTAGTTTATTATTCCTTCATGTTCTCCAATTTGTTTTCCTTTAATATCAAGAATTTTGCCTTGTTTAAAAGACTCTGGTCTAAATTTCTTAATAACTGACGCATAATCTCCATTTGGCACAAAGCATATGTCTTGACTATCTGGTTTATGAGCTACATTTAAATTAAGTTTTTGTGCAATAGATCTTGTTTCGGATTTATCGATTTCACCTAATGGGAACCTCAAATAATCTAATTGCTCTTGCGTCGTGCTAAACAAAAAATAACTTTGATCTCTATTTTGATCTTTAGCTCTGTACATTTTAGCATGACCATTTTCTTGTATTCTTGATACATAGTGACCAGTGACTAATGCATCTGCATTTAAATCTTTAGCGTATTTAAATAAATCTCGGAATTTGACTGTCTGATTACATTGGACACAAGGGATTGGCGTTTCTCCGGCCGAATAACTATCTATAAATGAGTCAATCACTTCTGACTTAAATTTTTTTTGATAAAATAAAATTTTATGATCTATATTAAGATTTTCAGACACTCTTTTGGCGTCTAGAATATCCTGACCTGCGCAACATTGTCTTCCTTCTTTCGACTTCTTTGAATCATCATACAACTTTAGTGTTATACCTGTAACATTATAACCTTCTTGTTTCATCAAAGCCGCAACAACAGATGAATCAACACCTCCAGACATGGCTACAACTACTTTGGTTTCTTTTTTGGTTTTATTAATACCTAGAGAATTCATTTTTAAAGTGTATAGTATAATTATTAGTTATTTTCCATAATGTATATTAATTTTGAGCCAGGTGATTATGTTACAAATCCTGCCAATAAAAGTTGGGGGATAGGACAAATTCAATCAATAATAGGGAATAAAGTAACTGTAAACTTTGAGAATTTTGGTAAACAGGTAATCAATATAGAGGTGGTTACCTTAGAAAAATATAAAAATGAATAATAATGAACTTAAAACAGTAGCTGAAAATCTTATTGATACATTCAATAAAGCTGGAAAAGAGTCGATTGAACTATATGATAAAGGTCTTAAAATTGAGATCAAAAAAGATAATTCGCCAGTCACTAATGGTGACTTAAGAGCTAATGAATTAATTACTGAAAAAATTTTAGAATTGACTCCAAACATTCCAATTATTTCTGAGGAAACTGTTGATTTAAATATTAAAAATAAATCTAAAATTTTTTGGCTTATAGATCCAATTGATGGGACTAAAGAGTATATAGCTGGAAATGACGAGTATACTTTAAACGCTGCACTTGTGATTAATACAATTCCGGTAATAGGTCTAGTTGGCGCTCCTAAAAAAGATAGACTTTTTTTTTCTCATGGTCCTGGTGAAAGCTACCTAATTGAAAATAATAAAATCATTAAAATTAATTGTTCTAAAAAACAGCCCAAAGATAAGGTAGTTGCTTTGTCTAGCATTGGAAAGCCATCAGATATTATTTTAAATAAATTAAAAGAATACAAAGTTAATTCAATTGTTCAAATGGCGAGCTCATACAAATTTTGTGTAATTGCTTCAGGTGAATATGATATTTACGCAGCGAGGGAGAGAGCGAATGAGTGGGATTATGCAGCAGGTCATGCTGTTGCTTCAAATGCTGGTGCAATTATTGAAACTTTGGATGGTAAACCATTTTTGTATGGAAAAGAAGATTATAGAAATCCCAGTCTATTAATGAGAAGATCGAAAAATTTAAATGATTAAAACGATTTTAGCTATAATTATATCTGTCACATTTTTTGGTGTTTTATTTTTTATAATAGTTAGAAACTTACTTAAGAGCAAACTAGATCATTTAGTACAAGAGGAAAAAAAGAAGAAGAAATCAAGCAATCTTAAGTAGCTTATTAAATTCTTTTTGATCAAGGTTTAATATTCTTTTTGATAAATCAAAACTAAATCCACCTCTAGCCAATATACCCATATCTTTTTTATAAAATAGTTCTCTATTAGCTTCTGGTCTCAGAGGACCAATTCTTCTTCTTTTACATAATTTTAAAGCAGAAACAAAATCAGGTTCGATTTCATCTTCTTTAATTTTGTCAATAGTTTGCTTTATATACTTACTGTCAATTCCTTTATTGCGTAAAGATTGGTTGATCTTGTTTAAAGAATAACCTCTTCGTAAAAACATTCTAGCTTTTGAATCTGAATAAAGCTCATCATTAACAATTCTATTTTTTTCGAGATTAATGATAATTTCATCTATTATTGTTGAAACCTCTCTTTTTGAAGCTGCACCTTTAATCTTAGTAAGATACTTTTTTAACAAAAATACTTTTAGTTGCTGCTTTGAAGGGCTGTACTTTTCTAAATATGAATAAGCTAAATCTTTTAAATTGGTAGTAAGGTCTTCAAAATCACTTTTATTTGATGTGGGATTCATTATGTTAATATACTATATTATTTTTCATGATAAATAATCTTCTCGATTTATTAAGCTTTAATAATATATATTTGTTAGCTAATTGGGGTGTTATACCTTTTTGGCTACTGTTGATAATCTTGCCTAATCACAGTCTAACTAATTTTTTTACACAATCTATAATAGTACCCCTACTTTTAGCGAGTGCTTATAGTTTTGTTTCCTACAATATTTTTTTAGAGGGGAACATTTTAGATAGTTTTGAATTGTATGGTGGACTAGACAACTTATACTCAATGTTTTCTAATGAGGCTTTTCTTTTGGTATTCTGGATACACTTTTTAGCTTTAAGCTTATTTTTAGGTGGATGGATAGCAAGAGATTCGCAAAAATATATGGTGCCTAGGTTTTTAGTAGTAATCTCTTTAATCTCAACTTACTTTACTGGACCAGTCGGACTCTTTATATATTGGTTCATCAGAATATTTTTTGCAAAAAAAATTAATTTTAATGATTAAACCTTTTGATTTTTATTTTGACTTTATAAGTCCATATTCTTTTTTAGCTCATAAAGAGATAAAAAAGATAGAAAAAATTAATTCAATTAAAATAAGGTACAAGCCCATATTATTAGGGGGTCTGCATAATTTGCATGGAATTAAAGCCCCAGCTTTTATTCCCGCTAAAGCAAAACATATGATCCGTGACTGCAAGTTAATTGCTGAAAAAAATAAAAATAAATTTAAATTTAACTCCTATTTTCCAATAAAAAGTTTAAATTTAATGAGAGGTGTTTTTGTAGCAGAGGAAGATAATTATAAAAGTTTTTATATCGACAATATATTTAATTCAATATGGCAAGATGGTTTAAACATGAATGACGAGAGTATTATTCAAAGAGTTCTTAAAAATTTAGATGTAAACCCAAAAACATTTTTATTAAGAGCCACATCGTCTTCGGTTAAAGATATGTTGAAAGAAGGAACTAATGAAGCTTATGAAAAAGGTATTTTTGGTGCACCAAGTTTTGTTTCAAATAATAAAATATTTTGGGGCCAAGATAGAATAGAGTTTGCAATTAATGAAGCTAGCAAATAATTTAGCTTTTTTCTTTTTTTACTACTTTTAATCCAGATATTTTTAAAGCATCAAATCCACCTTCTACATGAGCAACATTTTTAAAACCCATATCAACTAGAGATTTTGTAGCCAAGGCTGAACGAAGACCAAGTGCACAAAAGAGAATCATCTTTTTTTCATCTTGAACTTTATTTGTTTTATAATAAGAGCTGTCAGGATCTAGCCAAAATTCAAGCATACCTCTTGGTATGTGTTTTGAATGCTCAATAGTGCCTTCCTTCCAAAGCTCTCTTATATCCCTGATATCAATTAATGTAATTTCATTTTTCTCAAATAGTTGTTTAACTTTATCAGAATTTAAAGTTTCTATATTTTTCTTAGCTTCTTCTACTAAGGTTTGAGACGATTTTATCTTCATAGAAGTAATTTATAAACTATTATATAAAAGAAGTCATAATGAAAAAAATAAAAAACACTTATAAAAATAATTTCTTACAAAAGCTATTTATTAAGTTATGTAGAATTTTTGGATACGAAATTATTGATCAAAGTAATTTTACTTTTCCTGTTTCAAACAAAACTTCTAATGAAAATTTAAGCGTTCAAGGTAAAAATTCTATTTCTATTCCCTTAGGTAAAACTAATATTACTCGTCCAGTAAAATCACTTGATATAATATTAAAAACTTGCACAACAGTAAATTTAGTAACACAAAATAAAAAAAGAATTTTTGAGGAAGATAAATCCGAATATACATTTAGAACACTCAAGTCTTTGATAAATAGTTTAAATTTTAATAAAGATATTTTTAAAAATATTGATATTCAATTTTTTTTAGTTGACCATAATTCTAAAGAGAACGACTTAGTTGTAATGAAAAAAATACTAAAAGACTCTATGTTTAAACATCAAATAATTAAATTAAATGTAAACAATTTTCCTCAAATCAAAACTTTAAATAAAAATAATCCAATAATTGAAGGAAATATGAGGTCTGCAATGGCAAGCATTCTAACCTCATTTGAAATTGCAAAAAAAAATTCTAGTGATTTAATTTACTTTGTAGAAGATGATTATATTCATTCGAGAGAGAGCCTTGGTGAGATGGTGCTTACTTATGAAAAAATTGCCTCTGAAACTAATAGGGAGCTTTTTTTATGTTCAGTTGATTACCCCTATCTATATAAAAAAACAGAAAGTACTAATATTTTAATTGGTAACAAATATCACTGGAGAACAATAAATGAATCTCTTTTAACTTTTTTAACAAGTAAAAAGATGATTGAAAAATATTGGGAAAAACTAAAGAAAATGGCAGAAAATGAAAATTCACCTTTTGAAACACCTCTTCATGATATTTATGAAAATGAAACTTGTTTATCACCGGTTCCATCTTTGGCAATACACTGTACAAATGTAAATTCAATATTTGGTTTGTCTCCCAATATGAATTGGAAAAAACTCTGGGAAGATAACAAAATTTAAAGAAGATAAAAAAAACCCGATTTCTCGGGCTTTTTTTTTGTAAAACTTATCGAGGGAAATAAGTTTTAATCTCTTATTGAATAAGCAGTTACACCTATCTCAGACTTGTCTGTTCCTAGTTTCTCTGCAGCTTTACTAATTCTTAAACCCACTGTTGCTTTTAAGGCTATAAAAGCTAAATAAGAAAGCACAAAACTAAATACACATACTGATAGTGTTCCTACAAATTGAGTTCCAAAAGATGTTTCGCTATTACTTATTGGCACAACTAATGTTCCAAAAATTCCAGCAAACATGTGCACAGGTATTGCTCCTACCACATCATCTATACCAAAACTTTCTAACATTTTAGTTCCAAAATACATAATTAATGCACCTATTGAACCTATAACTATAGCTAAGCCTGGTGTTGGTGTTAATGGTTCTGCAGTAATTGCTACAAGACCGGCTAATGCTCCGTTCAACATCATGATGATGTCTGTTTTACCTCCAATAAGTCTTGTTACAGCTGCACCAGTTATTGTTCCTGCGGCTCCAGCTAAGTGTGTATTAACGGCAATTTTTGAAATCGCATTTACATCATCAAATGTACCCATAGCTAGTTGGCTAAAACCATTAAAGCCAAACCAACCAAACCAAAGTAAAAACGTACCTAGAGTTACTAATGGAATACTTGATGCAGCAAAAGGCACCATTATTCTTTTTCCACCACTAGAGGTAAATCTTCCTTCTCTAGCTCCTAATACTATAACGCCAGCTAAAGCTGCTGCACCACCACATGCATGAACTATAGTTGAACCTGCAAAATCAGAAAATCCTGCTACACTTAACCAGCCGCCTCCCCATTGCCAGCCCATTGAAATTGGATAAATAAACCCAGACATTATGACTGCAAAAGCAAAGAATGGCCAAATTTTTATTCTTTCTGCTACTGCTCCAGAGACTATAGACACTGTTGCACAAACAAACATTGTTTGGAAAAACCAATCAGAACTATCTGAATATCCTGTTCCTATTTCAGACCCATCGCTCCAAATTGAGAATGATCCAATATATCCACCTTCTGGAATACCGTACGCAACGTTGTAACCACATAAGAAGAAAATTATTGAACAAATAGCAAATTTACCAATATTTTTTGCTCCGATTGATGACACGCTTTTAGTTGTTACTAAACCACTCTCTAACATACAGAAACCAGCTGCCATAAACGCAACTAAAACTCCTCCAATATAAAAAGCTAAAGAATTGAAAATATACTGTCCTTCAGCGGACAATGTTGTTTCAGCAAATGCTATCTCCGAGGATCCACAGAAAAAAGTAATTCCCAATAGTAATTTTAATATATATTTTTTCACAAAACTCCTTTGTTAATACTTTTTTAATTATTTTTGGATGGATGAGTAATGAAATGAGCTTGTGTCAGCTATGATGATAACACAATGTTTGAATGGAATTTAAGCTATGCAGAAATTTAATAGCTCTCTATAAAATGAGAGCTATTAAATAAAACGTCTACTTATTGAACATTTCTTTCAAGCTTTTAGCTGGTAAAAACTTAACTTTTTGAGATGCAGAAATTTGAATAGACTCGCCGGTTCTAGGGTTTCTTCCTACTCTAGCTTTTCTTTTTGCTACTTTGTAAGTACCAAAACCTGCTATTTTTACAGTATCGTCATTTTTCAAAGCATCTAGGATTATAGTCGTAATTGAATCAAAAGTTCTTTCAGCATCAGCCTTGCTTTGACCTAATGTGGACGATATTTTTGTTACTAGTTGTTTTTTGTTCATTTATGCCCCTTTTTGTTAATATTTAATCTCTACAAATTTCTCAGTAAAATCAACATTATTTTAGTGTTAAAAATAAATATTAACACAAGATATTGTGTGCGAAAAAGTATTGATTTTATTGACTTTTTTGTACTTAAAAAATGGCTTAAAATAGACCTAAATCTTTAAGATCGTTAAATGTAGTAAAAAACATCAAAGAAATTAATAAAAATAACCCGATTCGAAAAAAACCCTCTTGAGTTCTTTGCGTTAAAGGTTTTCCTAGAACTTTTTCAAAAGCATAAAACATTAGATGTCCGCCATCCAACATTGGTATTGGTAAAAGGTTAATAAAACCAAGGCTAATTGAAATGTAGGCCATTATACTTAAGAAAGCGATTAAACCGTGTTGAGCGACTTGTCCGGTAATTTTTGCGATTTTGATAGGTCCACCTAATTGAGTGGTATCACCTTTGCCTTGAAGCATGGATATAACAAAATCAAGAGAAGTTCGAGTAACAAACCAAGTTTCTTTTACGGCATATAATAAAGCCGTAGCTGGGCCTAATCTTTCTCTATTAAATTCATCGTTTAGAGGGGATATTTTAATTCCTATAATTTTTTTGTTAACTTTATTTCCTAGAGAGTCTTCACCTTTAGTAAGCTTAGGTTTTACTGTTAATATAATCTCTTCACTATTTCTCATAATTTTAACGTCAATACTATCTGATGTTGAGGTATTAATAAAATTTGAGACTTCTAAGATACTGTTAACTTTATTATTATTTATTTCCAAGATAATATCTCCATCTTTAATTCCTGAGATGTAGGCAGGGCTATCTTTTTGAACTTCTTGAATCTGAGCTGGGGTAAAATCTTTTCCAGCAAACATAAATATAAATGTAAAGATTAAAATAGCTAAAACAAAATTAGCTAATGGACCTGCGGCTACAACCAGAGATCTTTGATATATAGGTTTTGTAACAAATAATTTATTCTGATCTTTCTTACTATATTTTTTTAACAATTCATCTTGTTCAGCTTGACTAAAAACATTCCTATCACCAAAAAACTTAACGTACCCACCTAATGGAATTGCACAAAATTTCCATCTTGTGCCTGACTTATCATTAAAACCAAATATTTCTTTTCCAAATCCAATTGAAAAATCTGTAACTCCTACGCCAAAACTTTTAGCAAAATAATAATGTCCGTATTCATGTATAAAGACTACAATAGTCAATAAAATTATAAACGGAATGATGAAACTTAAAATTTCCATTCATTCACCTTGCTAAAAATAAAATTTCTAAAAGCCATCAATCTTGCGTTATTTTTAAGAGAGGCAGGATAAACAAAATGCGTCTCAGTTGGTTTACCCGTTTCATTAGGTAAAACCTTAGTTATATTATTTATATTGTGAGCCATATAATCTGGTATTGCTGCGAGCCCTACACCGCTTTGTACAGCTAGAAGTAATCCATATACACTATTAACTTTCATTACTGATTTTCTTTTCTTTCCTTCTTTAGCGCCAAGTTTTAAAACCCAGTCAGGATTATAAACTGGTGATGGTGCCCCTCTACCATAAGTAATAAATTTATGTTTATCTAAATCTTTTAAAGTTTTTGGATAGCCATTTTTTTCTAAATATTCATTTGAACCATAGATATGATAATTAAAATCAACAAACTTTTTTTGAATTAAATTTAATTGTTTGGGTCTTCTCATTCTAATTGCTACATCGGCTTGACGTGTGCTTAAATCAAGTTCCTCATCATCAAATATAAGCTCAATTTCTATTTCAGGATTTAAATCCATGAATTCTTTTATGCGTGGTGTTAACCAGTTTGTTCCAAAACTCACCACGGTGGTAACTGTTAACTTGCCATCTAACTTATCTTTTTGACCGCTAAGATTAGACTCTACATCTTTTAGTTTAGAAATTACCTCGTGAGCTGATTTGAATAAATACTCGCCATTATCTGTTAACACCAAACCCCTAGCATGCCTTTCAAATAGCTTAACTTTCAATTCACCCTCTAATGACTGAATTTGCCTACTTATAGCAGATTGACTCAAATTAAGTATGGTTGAGGCTTTTGTAAAACTTGAAGCTTCAGCGACAGTATGAAAGATTTTTAATTTATCCCAGTCCATAAAATTAATTATAGTTTATTTATTTGGATTTACTATAGCTCTACCAAAAAACTCACCTTTTAATAATTTTGGATACGTTTCTAAAAGTTCATCAAAAGACAACTCTTGTGTAAATGATTTTAATTTAGAAAAGTCTATAAGTTTAGAAGCCTCATTCCAAATAAACTGTCTTCTTTTTATAGAAGAACCAGATGAGTCTATTCCCCATAATTTAACACCCCTAATAATAAATGGCATTACAGAAGTATTGATTTTTATTCCCCCTGCATTACCGCAAGCTGCTACTATTCCTCCTGGTTTTGTTTGGGCAAAAATCTTTGTTAATGAAGAGCCTCCAACTGTGTCGACCACTCCATCCCAAACTCCCTTTTCTAATAGTTTGCTTTCACCTTCAAACTCTTTTCGATCAATAATACTTTTTGCTCCTAAATCTTTTAAATAATTATTTTTATCTTTTTTTCCCGTGACAGCATGAACATCGTATCCCATTTTAGATAAGATCATAACTGCTATGCTTCCAACTCCTCCTGTTGCGCCTGTAACAAGCACATCTTTAATTTTTTCTCCTAATAATAATTCTTCTTTAGCCTTTACAGCAAATGCACAAAGTAATGATGTAAATCCAGCTGTGCCTAGCATCATAGCTTTGTGGTTGTCTATCTCTTTAGGAGTTTTAATTAAAAAATTTGAATTAACTCTTGCGTATTGTGAAAAGCCACCAAAATATGCTTCTCCAACTCTAAAGCCAGTTAAAATAACGTCGTCATCTTTTTTAAATTTATCATCTTCACTTTCAACAACTTTTCCTGAAAAATCAATTCCAGGTACAAAAGGAAATTTTCTTACAATCCTTCCGCCGTCCTTTAAAATCATTGCGTCTTTATAGTTAAGACTTGAATAGTCTACTTTAACCAAAACATTTCCGTCTTTTAAATCACTTAAACTAATTTCTTTTATATTGTGAGAGAACTTTTCGTTTTGATTATCTATTACTACTGCTTTGAATTTTTCTAACATTTATTTTACTATGTAACTTAAATATCTATTTTGAAAGCTTATATCTTCTTTAAAAGAACCTAAAAAATAATTTGTTACGGTTGTTGCTTTTTCTTTTTTAATACCTCTCATTGTCATACATTGATGTGCCGCATCTATAGTAACAGCTACACCTTTTGCATCAAGAGCACTCATTAAAGTTTTTGCTATCTGCATTGTAAGTCTTTCTTGTGTTTGTAATCTTTTTGAAAATATATCTACTGTTCTAGCAAGTTTGCTCAAGCCTACTACTTTTTTATTAGGTATATAAGCAACATGAGCTACACCTATAATTGGTGCCATGTGATGTTCGCAATGACTTTCTAGAGTGATATTTTTTTCTACTACCATATCATCGTATCCCTCTACATCTCCAAAGGTTTTTGTTAAGTCTGCTTTAGCATCTTGTTTGTACCCTTTAAAATATTCTTTGAATGCTTTAACAACTCTTTTAGGTGTCTCTACAAGACCTTCTCTACTTGGGTCTTCTCCTATCCAGGTTAATATTGTTTTAAAAGCTTCTTCAGCCTGTTTGTCTGTTACTTCAGGTTTATTAGAGCTTGATTTATCTATCTCTTTGACTAATTTCATATAGCGCTCATTTTTATAGGACATATTTCATTAATGCAAATTGCTATTTTGTCTTTTTTTTACTATTTTACGCCCATGTTTAAAAAGAGAGAAAGTATTTATGAGGTAGAAGAAGGTAAATTTTTAGCTCCTAAATTTGATAAAGATGGACTTATTCCTGTGACAACAACAGATAGTAGTTCTGGTGATGTGCTGATGCAGGGCTACATGAACGAGGAAGCTCTGAAAAAAACAATAGAAACTAAAGAAGCTCACTACTGGAGTAGATCAAGAAATGCCCTATGGCAAAAAGGTAAAACAAGTGGTTTTGTACAAAAAGTAATAGAATTTAGAATTGATGACGATCAAGACTCATTATGGATGATAGTAGATATAGGCAATGGTGCGAGCTGTCATGTAGGTTATAAATCATGTTTCTATAGATCAATTCCATTGGGGCCTATTAAAAATACTGAAGAAGTTAAATTAGATTTTAAAGAAAAAGAAAAAAAATTTGATCCAAGAAAAGTTTATGAAGGACAACCTAATCCTACGAAATTATAAGCAATGAAAGTTATAAGTCCATTTGGTCCTAAAATAGCAAAATTGAAATTTTCTTCACAATTAATTAATAAAATTAATTTCGAGGTAGATAGGATCAGCGCTAATATACCGCTGGCAAAAAAATTAGATTATTCTAAAAAATTAGTCAGTCAAGTTAAGCAAGAAATTTCCTTACCAAAATCTTTTATTAAAAAAAACTTAGATAAAATTATTTCTAAAAATATAAAAGATTTTATAAATAAAACTTTAGGAAAAAGACCAAAAATAGTTAAAATTAAGAATTTCTGGGTAGTGAGACAATTTTCAAATGAATATAACCCTATTCATTTTCATGACGGTCATATCTCTGGAGTTGGGTACTTAAAAGTACCTAATTTTTTGGATTCAAAGAAAAAAAATCTTAAAACCAATGGAACTATTGACTTCATAAACGGTAGCAAAATGTTTTTAAATGATAGCATTTACAATCATTTACCTAAAGTTGGAGAGGTACTATTATTTCCAAATTATTTAATGCACACAGTTTATCCTTTCTCAACTAGTGGTGAAAGACGTTCCTTTTCTTTTAATGTTGAGATTGATAAAAAAATTGCAAATATTTTTTCAAAATGAGCGATCAAATTCAAAAAAATGTATTTGGTGAACCATTGGAAGCTTGCTCTAATGATCCACTAACTGGATGGATGAGAGATGGTTGTTGTAATACTGATAAAAATGACAGAGGTGTGCATACAGTTTGTGCAAAAGTTACTAACAAATTTTTAGATTGGTCAAAAAAAGTTGGAAATGACCTTATTACCCCACATCCAGAATTTGGT
>Ga0307986_10002773_pt1 | contig 12453 bp, 10 predicted proteins | sample EllFjometageno82_FD_203170 | JGI IMG/M metagenome (GOLD analysis project Ga0307986, IMG submission 203170) | Marine microbial communities from Ellis Fjord, Antarctic Ocean - #82 | ecosystem: Environmental > Aquatic > Marine > Unclassified | place: Southern Ocean | collected 2014-10-09
TGGAGTATACTCAACATCAAAAGATACTGTACCTTGACCAGCCATATCGAAAGCAGGCGAGTTGTACACTAATGAGTTGTTATCAGCCCAACTACCAACAAAGTTAGCAGATAAAGATGTAGCACCGCTATCATCAACTTCTTCGTAAGCTGTTGGAGTTTGCACATCGTACTTAGTACTTGAACCACCAAAACCGTGACCAACAGAAACTGTTCCCATAGATCCCATAGTTAGTGATAAAGCACTTGATGATACTGTTAAGTCATCTTTAGTTAAAGTATAACCTGAGAAAGACCAACCGTTATCTAATTCACCTGAACCAGATACTGTAAAGTCTTTATCAGAACCAAAACCTTGACCACTATCAGTCGCAACAGTACCTGTAGTACCATCTTGATTTGAGTAAGTTGCACCAAGAGACCCTGATACAGACATTGTTCCCGCGTTAGCACTAACTGCAACTAGCGAACCTGCTAATGCTGTTAATCCTATTTTTTTTAAGTTATTCATAATTATCCTTTTGTTTATTTTTCATTTGAAGAGGATAATTTATCAATTTTTATTCTAATTAATAAATTATTTTTTTTATTATGCTTTTTAAATCAATTGTGTTGTAAATATATCACAAATATTAGCCCTATTTTGTTGATATATTAAGATTATAGTGCTTTTTATAAAAAATAATAAAAATGAAAAAATTTATAACATCTCTTTTAATTACCTTAACTTTTTTAGTCTCAGGTTGTGGTATCTATAAAAGATCTGATGTTAAAGATAACCCGGTGAATGTAGATGAAAGGGTAAAAAGAAACATTGAGGAAGGCCGTGGTATAACATTTTTTGACTCAGACAAAAAAAAAGGTGGTGGAACTTTTGATTTTGCCTCATCTAATGAACTTTGGAGAGCATCTTTAGATGTTTTAGATTTTGTAACTTTTACAAATGCAAGTTATTCTGGAGGTATTTTAATTACAGATTGGTTTAAATCCGACTCTAAACAAAGTACTGACAATAACAGAAGTTTAAAGATAACAGTCAGATTTTTATCTAATGAAATTAGATCAGATGCAATTAAGATTAGTATCCATGAAAAAAAATGTTCAGTCGTTAACTCTTGCTCAGTAAAAAAAATAAACTCAAAGCTAGAAAATACTATTAAACTCGCTATTTTAGAAAATGCAACTTTGTTAAAAAGTAATTTTTTCAAAAGAAATAAAGAAAAATTTTTAAAGAGTGGAAAAAAAACTACTGTTATAAAAGAAGGTAATAATTAACTTTAATTTATAGGATTAGATATTTCTATATAATCATATTAGAAACTTGTGAATAGATATAATTTTAATGTTATTGAAAAAAAATGGCAAAAAATTTGGAATGATAATGAAGAATTTAAAGCTCAAATAAAAAAAGATAAAAAAAAATTTTATTGTCTAGAAATGTTTCCATACCCATCAGGTAAAATTCACATGGGTCACGTGAGAAATTACTCTATAGGTGACGTGCTAGCTAGATATAAGAAACTACAAGGCTTTAACGTTTTGCACCCTATGGGTTGGGATTCTTTTGGAATGCCCGCTGAAAATGCTGCGAGACAAAATAACTTAGATCCTAAAACATGGACTGAAAAAAATATAAAAGTCATGAAAGATCAACTTAAAGAGTTAGGTTTATCAATTGATTGGAGCAAAGAAATTTCTACTTGCTCGCCTGAGTATTATAAACATCAACAAACATTTTTTTTAGACCTTTATGAAAAAGGTTTAGTTTATAGAAAAGAAAATTATGTTAATTGGGACCCTATTGATCAAACTGTGCTGGCAAATGAACAGGTAATAGACGGAAAGGGCTGGAGATCAGGTGCTGTGGTTGAAAGAAAAAAATTGAATCAATGGTTTTTTAATATTTCTAAATTTTCTGATGACTTACTAAATGGTTTAAACATTCTTGAAAACTGGCCAAATAAAGTTAAGGTTATGCAAAAAAACTGGATTGGAAAATCATTTGGTTGCGAAGTAGATTTTAAAATTGAGGGTAATTTATCTATTGATAAAATAAAGTGTTTTACAACAAGACCAGATACACTTTTTGGTTTTTCTTTTTTAGCTGTTTCCATTGATCATCCATTATCTAAATATTATGTTAAAGATAAAAAATTTAATGATTTTAAAAATTTATGCTCCAAAACAGGAACAACTGAAGAGTCTATTGCTCAGGCCGAAAAAATAGGATTTAAAACTGAACTCTTAGCCTTAAATCCTCTTGATGAGTCCAAGAAAGTTCCTGTTTATTTTGCAAATTTTGTTTTGATGGATTATGGTTTTGGTGCTGTTTTTGGCTGTCCTGCACATGACCAGAGAGATTTGGATTTTGCTATAAAATACAACCTAAAGATTTTACCAGTTGTAAAGCCTTTAGATAACAATACTAGTTTTGAAATTAAAAAAGATGCTTATACAGGACCAGGTGTAATCTTTAATTCTGAATTCTTGGATGGATTAAAAGTTCCAGAGGAATCTGTAATTAAAACTATTAAGATTTTAGAAGATAAAAAAATAGGAAAAAAGAAAATTAATTTTAGACTTAAAGATTGGGGTGTTTCAAGGCAGAGATATTGGGGATGTCCAATACCAATAGCTTACAACAGTAAAAATGAAATTATAAAAATACCTATTAATGATCTTCCAGTAAAATTGCCGGAATCAATTAATCTAAGTACCACCGGCAACCCATTAGATCATCAAGATAAATGGAAAAAAATTATAATTAATGGAGAAGAGTGTTCAAGAGAAACTGATACTTTAGACACTTTTGTAGACTCTTCTTGGTATTTTTTAAGATTTTGCTCACCTCAAAACAAGAATTATGGATTTGACTATAATGAAATAAACTACTGGATGCCTGTAGATCAATATGTTGGTGGCATAGAACATGCCATACTTCACTTGCTTTATTCTCGTTTTTTTATGAGAGCCTTATCTTATAAAAATGATAAATTTAATTCTGTTGAACCATTTAGTGGACTTTTCACACAAGGAATGGTTTGTCACGAAACATATAAAGATAAATCGAATAATTGGGTTAGCCCAGATGAGGTGGATTCTGATGATGGTAAAAATTTTTATTTAAAAAATAAAATTAATGAAAAGATTAAAGTTGGTCCTTCGGAATCAATGTCCAAATCAAAAAAAAATATAATAGATCCAGCTGAAATAATTAAAAACTTTGGGGCAGATGCGGTTAGACTATTTATACTTTCAGATAGCCCACCAGAAAAAGATGTGCAGTGGTCAGAGCAAGGAATGAGCGCTTCCTACAAATTTCTGCAGAAATTATGGAATCTTCATCAAGAAATAAAAGTTAAAATAGAAAATAAGAACTTGGGCTCTAAAGAAAGTATCATTAATTTAAAAAAATTTACCAATGGATTTATTCAAAAAACGAATAAAAATTTAGATAAGTTTCAATATAACGTCATTATAGCAAATTTTTATGAAACGTACAATTTCCTTAATAAGGAAATTAAAAAAGACATAAACTCTGATGAATTGAAAAGAAACTATTTAAAGATTATTAGTGTGATGATGCCAGTCATCCCACACTTTGCATGTGAATGCCTTGAAAATTTAAATCAAGAATATCAAGGTCTAAAGTGGCCAATTATCGAAGATCAATATCTTCAGGATGAAAAAGTTAACATTGTTATACAAGTTAATGGTAAAAAAAGAAGCGTGGTAAATATAGAAAAAGATATTGACAAAGATAAATTAATAGAAAAAATTAAGAATGATTTACTTGTTAAAAAATATTTAACTAATCAGATTATTAAAAAAGACATTTATATAAAAAATAAACTTATAAATTTGATTATTTAATGTGTAAAAAAATTATCTTATCGTTTTTATTAATTTTATTAGGGTCTTGTGCCTCTTATGAATCAATTTACAAGGGTTCTGGAAAAAGCTTTTTAATTGGCAGTATTGAACTTGGTAATAAAAATTTAATTTCTTATAAAATAAAAAATAATTTGAACAGATATATTTCTGAAAAAAAAAATGTTGAGAACTCTTATAAAATAGAATTTTTGGCAGACAGAAAAATTTTAATAACATCTAAAGATGGAAGAGGAAATGCGAAAACATTTGAGCTATCAGTTACTGTAGATTTAACAGCCATCAGAAACAATATTCAATATAAAAAAACTTTTATTGAAAGTTTTTCATACCAAAATAATTCTAATAAATTTAATCTTAGAAGCTATGAAAAAAATATTACAACTAATATGATAAATAAGTTAACTTCTGAAATAGTTAATTATCTAGCAAGTTAAAAAATGATAATAAAATCATTTGAACTAAATAAATTAAAAATAGATAAACACATTTTTTATCTTTTTTATGGAGATAATGAGGGCTTAAAAGAGGAGACTATAAAGGGCTTATTTAAAAAAAATTATCCAAATAAAATTCATAAATATGAAGAGAAAGAAATATTAGATGATATAAATAATTTTTTTAGTACTATTTTAACAAAATCATTTTTTGATAACGAAAAGCTTATCATTATAAATAGAGCCACAGACAAAAGTAAACCAATTATAGAAGAATTAATAGAAAAAAAACCAGAAGATATTCAAATTATTTTAAATTCAAAAAATCTTGAAAAAAAATCAAGTTTACGAAAACTTTTTGAAAAAGAAAAAGCTATTATTTGTGTACCTTTTTATGAGGATAATAATCAAACCTTAAATTCCATAGTTAGCCAATTTTTTAGAAATAAAAAGATTCCATTATCCCAACAATTGATAAATATCTTAATAGAAAGAAGTAGAGGTGATAGAAAAAATTTAAATAATGAATTAGCAAAAATTGAAAGTTTTTTTTTAAGTAAAAAGAATATAACTCACCAGGAAATAATTAAATTAACAAACCTTGCTGAAAATTACAGTGCATCAGAGCTTGTTGATCATTCACTTGCTAAAAACACTAGGAAAACTGTCAATATTTTGAATGAAAATACCTATTCGGATGAAGACAATATAATAATTATCAGAACATTATTGGCAAAAATAAAAAGATTGGTAAAAATTTATGAATTAGTTGATAATAAAAATAACATTTATCAAGCAATTTCATCTTTTAAACCGCCAATATTCTGGAAAGAGAAACCATTGGTGGAACAACAAGTAAAGTTATGGGGTAAAGATAAATTAAAAAAACTTATTTATGAATGTAATGAAATTGAGTTTTTAATTAAGAAAAATTCAAGTCTTGGAAAAAATATACTTTCCGATTTTGTAATTAATAATTCTAAAAAAAACTAATAATTAGACTTTATAATTTCAATTATTTTATTTAACTGATTAAGATCTTTGTACTCTAGCAACAATGTTCCTGTATTATTTTTTTTATTTTTAATCAAAACATTTAATCCGATTTTTTCTATAATTGAAGATTCTAAAGCCTTTAAATTAGAATCTTTTGATATTTTAATTGACTGCTTTTTTGACTTAAAAATTTTTACAAAATTTTCTGTCTGTCTGACCGAAAGATTTTTTTCAACTATTTTATTTGCAACAAATTCTGCATTATTTAATCCAACTAAAACTTTTGCATGACCTGGTGATAACTTTTTGTTTTCAATTAACCTTAAAACTGTCTCTGGTAAACTTAACAATCTTAAAAAATTAGCTATATGACTACGACTTTTACCAATAAATTGAGCCACTTTTTCTTGATCATAAGAAAATTCTTTAATAAGACGTTGATAACCAAGTGCTTCTTCAATAGCATTCAGGTCATTTCTTTGAACGTTTTCAACAATAGCAAATTCTAAAGATTTCAAATCATCTACATTTGTAATAACAACAGGAACCTCATGTAAGCCCGCTTTCTGAGCAGCTAACCATCTTCTCTCACCAGCAATTATTTCAAATTTTGAACTATTGTCACTAGATTTTCTAACAATAATTGGCTGAATAATACCTCTCTCTTTTATCGAGTTTGTTAAATCTTGTAAACTTTCCTCATCAAATGTTTTCCTTGGTTGAAATTTATTACTTATAAGGTCACTTATAGAAAGTTTATTAATATTTATTTCTGTTTTTGTTTCACCTATTAAGGATGACAAACCTCTACCTAAACCCTTTTTTATTTTATTTGTATCCATTATGCAGCACTACCTATTTTTTGTTCTTGATTAATGAATTCGTCTGTAAAATTAAAATATGATTTACTGCCCGGACAAGATTTGTCATAGATTAAAACTGGCATGCCATGCGATGGTGCTTCTGACAACCTAACGTTTCTTGGGATCACCGTTAGATAAACTTTTTCATTAAAATAGTCTCTTGCTTCTTTCTCTACTTGTGTAGATAGCTTATTTCTTTTATCAAACATTGTTAAAAGTATACCTCTAATTTTTAATTCAGGATTTAAGTTAACTTTTATTCTTTCAATGGTTTTCATTAGCTGGGTTAAGCCCTCTAAAGCAAAAAATTCGGTCTGTAGCGGTACTAATAGTGAGTGAGATGATACCAGGGCCATGACTGTAAGCAGGCTTAGTGATGGTGGACAGTCTATAAGCACATAATCATAGGTGGCTCTAGAATCATTTAAATAAGCGGTTAATTCACGTTTTAAAATGAAGGCTCTCATGCTATCATCAGCTGTCTCGACCTCAAGTCCAGATAAATCTACATTTGAAGTAATAATATCTAAATTTTTAAACTCTGTTTTTCTAATCACATCAGAAATTATTTTTGTTCCATTCAACACTCCATAAATAGTGTTAGTCGAACTTTCTAAGTTGGATAGACCAAGTCCTGTTGTAGCATTTCCTTGTGGATCAAGATCAATAACCAAAACTTTTTTATCTTGTTGAGCTAAACCCGCTGCAAGATTAATTACTGTCGTTGTTTTTCCAACCCCACCCTTTTGATTTATTACAGAAATAATTTGCATTTAATTTTAATGTTTCTTTTTAATATTTTTTATATTTAATAAAAATGAATCTTTGCTTGTAATACTTTTTTTCTTTTCATAATCAAAATCCCAATTTATTAAAGTTTCTTCTAAAACTTTTTCTCCATTTTTTCCCATGAACAAAATTAAATTTTTATAACTTGTAAAGTTTTTACAAACTAAATCTAAAATTACTGGTAAAGGCTTAAAAGCTCTTGCCATTATTGTACCTGACTCTAAATTTTGTGCCTCAAAAATATTTTTTTGTATAACTTCTGTGTTTAATTTTAAGTCTCTTGATACTTTTCTTAAAAAAGTACTCTTATGATGACTTTTTTCATATAAGAGAACTTTAGATAAATTTTTCTGATTTTTAATCATAATTGATATTATTATGCCTGGCATACCACCACCTGCACCTATATCTGTTATTATATTACTATTTAAATCAACAAATTCAATAATTTGCATCGAATCTACTATATGTCGTTCTCTAATTACCTCATCTTTAGCTGTTTCTTTGCTAATTATATTAATTTCTTCATTTCCTTCCTGAAGCATAGATATAAATAGCTCAAAATCAATTAATGTTTCACGTGGAACATTTTGGTCTTTTAATAGTGGGTATTTTTTTAAAATTTCGTCCATTAAGCTATAAGCTTAATAGACTTTCTTTTTACATGTGACAACAAAATATATACGGCAGCCGGAGTTATTCCATCAATTCGCAGCGCTTGTCCCATAGTTTTTGGTTTTATTTGTTTAAATTTGGCTTTTACTTCATTTGATAATCCAGAAAGATCATCATAATTAACTTTTTTAGGTATAATTAAATTTTCGTCCCTTTTAAATGCTAGTATATCTGCTTTTTGTTTTTTAAGATAGCCTCTGTAATGAGCATTGATTTCAATTTGCTCATCTATTTTATGATCGAAATAAGGAATTTCTGGCCAAATTTCTCTTATTTTTTTCATATTAACACCTTTTTGTGACAATATTTCATTAGATTTTCTTAAAATACCATCTTTTGCAATTTTAATATTAAAGTTTTTAATTTTGGTTGGGGATATTGATGATTCAGACATTATTTTAGATATTATTCCTAATTTGTATTCTTTATCTTTAAAAAGATCTTCTCGTTCTTTTGATATTAACCCAATTTCAATGCCTTTGTTAGTTAATCTTTGATCGGCATTGTCTGCTCTCAAACTTAGTCTGTATTCTGCTCTTGAAGTAAACATTCTATAAGGTTCTGCAACACCCTTGGTCACTAAATCATCTATCATAACCCCAATGTAGGCATCTGATCTATCCAAGATAAAGGGCTCTTTTTTTTTAAAAGATAACGCAGCATTGATTCCAGCTATTAACCCTTGGGCAGCTGCTTCTTCATATCCAGTCGTTCCATTTATCTGCCCAGCAAGGTATAAATTTTGAATTTTTTTACTTTCAAGGGTTAAAAAAAGTTCTCTAGGATCAACATAGTCATATTCTATCGCATAACCTGGCCTAATTATCTTAACATTTTCTAAACCATTGATATTGTGACATATTTCTTGTTGCACATCCTCAGGCAGAGAAGTAGATATTCCATTTGGATATATTGTATGGTCATTTAGCCCCTCAGGCTCCAAATATATCTGGTGACGGCTCTTATCTGCAAACTTTACTATCTTGTCCTCTATTGAAGGGCAGTATCTTGGACCAACCCCCTGAATGCTTCCCGAATACATCGCGCTTCTTTTTAGATTTTTTTGGATTATCTTATGAACCTTTTCATTCGTATAGGTCATCCGACATGAAACTTGTTTGTTTAAATTTTTTGTAGTTAAGAATGAAAAAAAATAAGGATCATCATCTGCGAACTGCTCTTCTAAATTATCATAGTTAATTGTTCTAGCATCAAGCCTTGGTGGTGTCCCTGTCTTAAGTCTTCCTATTTTGAAATCATATTTATTAAGTTGTTCACTTAATCCTGTTGAGGGCTTCTCATCAAACCTTCCAGCTGGTGTTATCTCATCACCTATGTGTATCAGACCATTCAAAAATGTGCCTGTTGTTAAGATTAGTCTACCACATACAATTTTTTTACCTGACATTGTTTCAAAACCATTTATAGTATTTTTATTAAAAATAAACTTTATTACAGGATCTGAAAAAACGCTTAAATTACAATAGTTTAAAAGTTTTTTTTGCATATATTTACGGTATAATGATCTATCTGATTGTGTTCTTGGTCCTTGGACTGCAGGCCCTCTGCTTCTGTTTAATAATCTAAATTGTATACCTGATTTATCTGCAACCTCTCCCATCACACCATCCAAAGCATCTATCTCTCTAACAAGATGACCTTTGCCAAGACCACCTATCGCTGGGTTACAAGACATCTCTCCTATGGTCTCAATTTTGTGTGTGAATAGGGCGGTGTTAACTCCAAGACGCGCAGAGGCAGCTGCAGCTTCACAGCCAGCATGTCCTCCTCCAATAACTACTACCTCAAATGATAAATCTTTTTTCATAAGTTAAATTTATAACCGATATAAATATTTACAAGCAGACAGTATTTTTTTAAGAAATACCTATTACGATAATTGAGACTGCATTTTTATGATTGAATTTGATGAATAAGTGATGTTTATCAACAAAAATGATGAATATAAGCTAAAAAGGCCTTTAAAATGAATTTTATTTGCCGATGCAAAAATCGTTGAAAATGCTACCTAATATCTCCTCAACGTCCACTTTTCCAACTATCATTCCTAAATGACGTGTTGCTAAACGAAGATCTTCAGCAGCTTTATCAAAGTCTTGGGCTTCATTTTTTTCTTCAAAATTTTTCAAATAATTGAAGCTTTGTTCAAGATGTTGCCTGTGCCTTTCACGAGTAATTAAAATATCTTCACTTGTGATAAATTTATTTTTTAATTTGTTTTTAATTTTTAAAATTAAATCTTCTAAATTCAGATTGTTTTTTACTGAAATTAAAACATGTTCAAAATTTTTTATTTCAGAACTTAAATTTTCTTTTAGAAGATCAGATTTGTTAACTACAAGTATTGCCTTTTCATCCATCAATTCTTTCAAAACTCCTTTAAAATCACTGCTTTTTGCGTCTATAACGATTAACTTTAAATCTGCATTTTCAGCTTTATCAAGTGCTAATCTTATTCCTTTTTTCTCTATTTCATTTTTAGAATCTCTAATTCCTGCAGTGTCAGAAACTACAACTGGATAACCATCAATATTTAAATGTGTCTCAATTACATCTCTTGTGGTTCCAGCTATTTCTGAAACGATTGCTACATCTCGATTTGAAAGGTGATTTAATAAACTAGATTTTCCAGCATTGGTTGGTCCTATGATTGCAATCTTAAAACCTTCTCTAATTCTTTCACCAACTTTTTGATCATCTAAAATTTTTTTTATATCTAAAAAAACTTCATTTGATTTCTTTTTAATATTTTTTAAAATATCTTTTGGTAAATCTTCATCTGGAAAATCTATCTTAGCTTCAACGTAAGATAAAATTTTCAAAAGTTTTTTTCTTAAGCTATTAAATTTATCTGCAGATTTTCCATTCATTATTTTTATTGCTTGCTGTCTTTGGATTTCAGTTTCTGCTGAAATTAAATCCGCAATACTCTCTGCTTTGAGTAAATTTATTTTTCCATTTTGAAATGCTAACTTGGTAAATTCACCTGGTTCGGCTAATCTACAATTCTCCACTTTTGAAATTGAGGTGTGTAAGGCATCAACTACGGCTTTGCTTCCATGTATATGGAATTCGGCCATATCATCACCTGTGTAGCTCTCAGGGCCAGGAAACCACAATATTATACCCTCATCAATAAGCTCAGAAGTGTTGACTTTGTTGATTTTTCTTAATGTGGCAACTCTCGGCTTTGGAAGTGCTGCATTAGTTAATAATTTTATTACTTTTTTGGTGTCTTCTCCAGAAACCCTAACAATAGCTATTCCCGAAATTCCTGGGCCAGTGGAAAGAGCGTAAATAGTCATACTGATATTATAACTTCTATTTTATAGTTCTGTAAAACTTTAAATCAAATAGTAAAAGGTTTGTACTATGCTGGTTTGTTCATTGAGCTAAAGAAATCTGCATTACTTTTTGTTTCCTTAAGCTTTGAATTAATAAACTCAATTGCGTCCATGGTTCCCATGGGACTGATGATTCTTCTAAGCACATTCATTTTTGAAAGATCATCTTTATCAAATAAAAGCTCTTCTCTTCTTGTTCCAGATTTAGTTATGTCGATTGCTGGGTAAATTCTTTTCTCTGCAATTTTTCTATCAAGAACTGTTTCACTATTTCCAGTTCCTTTAAATTCCTCAAAAATAACTTCATCCATTCTAGAACCTGTATCGATCAATGCGGTTGAAATAATTGTTAAAGATCCACCTTCTTCAATATTCCGTGCAGCACCAAAAAATCTTTTTGGTCTTTGTAATGCGTTTGCATCAACACCACCTGTTAAAACTTTTCCAGAACTCGGTATCACAGCATTGTAAGCTCTTCCCAATCTTGTTATCGAATCCAATAAAATTACTACATCTTTTTTATGCTCAGTTAATCTTTTTGCTTTTTCAATTACCATTTCTGCAACAGCTACGTGCCTTGAGGCTGGCTCATCAAATGTAGAGCTAATAACCTCACCCTTAACTGTTCTTTGCATGTCTGTTACTTCTTCTGGTCTTTCATCAATTAATAAAACCATCAAATAACTTTCAGGATAATTTTTAGCAATTGAGTTTGCAATACTTTGTAATATCATTGTCTTACCTGCCTTAGGAGGAGAAATAATTATTGATCTTTGGCCTTTTCCGATTGGACTCACAAGATCTATTAATCTTGGGGTTAAATCTATTTTTTTCTCAATTTTTGTAGTTTCAATCTCCATCACCATCTGTTTGTTTGGATAAAGAGGAGTTAAGTTATCAAAAGCAATTTTATGACGGGCTTTTTCTGGTTCTTCAAAGTTTATTTTACTAACCTCTAATAATGCAAAATATCTTTCACCCTCTTTCGGTGCTCTGACAGGACCTTCAATCGTATCCCCTGTTCTCAAACCAAATTTTCTTATCTGACTTGGGCTCACATAAATATCGTCTGGGCCTGGTAAGTAATTTGATTCCATTGCTCTTAAAAAACCAAAACCATCTTGTAGTAACTGTAAAACCCCCGCACCTGTTATCTCTTCTTTTTCAGCAACTTTTTTTAGTATAGCAAATAAAATTTCTTGCTTTCTTAGTGTGCTTGCATTTTCAATACCAAGTTCTTCTGCCTGTGTAATTAATTGCTCGGATGATTTTAATTTAAGTTCTTGTATATTCATGAATTGGGGGAGGTTAAAATTTTTGTACGATGGAATAAATATATATACTCTTTAAACTATTACAAGCTTAGATGGGCTTAAAAACAACAATAAAAACAATCAAAATAAGCAATATTGTTGGTACTTCATTGATTATTCTAAAA
>Ga0307986_10002774_pt1 | contig 12450 bp, 12 predicted proteins | sample EllFjometageno82_FD_203170 | JGI IMG/M metagenome (GOLD analysis project Ga0307986, IMG submission 203170) | Marine microbial communities from Ellis Fjord, Antarctic Ocean - #82 | ecosystem: Environmental > Aquatic > Marine > Unclassified | place: Southern Ocean | collected 2014-10-09
TGATGATAAAATTTTAGGCTTACCAATTTTTAGGGCTTTTATATACTGGTTCGAAAGATTTTCAACCTCTTCAGCTAACTCAAATGCTTTTGATAAATTTTCAGAGAATGCAATCTGCCCGTGATTACCTATTAAGCATGCGGATCTGTTCTTTAAAGCTTTAAGAATACTCATAGATAGCTCTCTTGTTCCGTATGTAGCGTATTTTGCACATTTAATATCGTTACCCCCTGCCATGGCAACCATGTAATGGAATGCTGGTATTCCTTTTCCATGAGTAGAAAGTGCCGTTGCATAGTTCGAGTGAGCATGAACAATCGCTTTAGCATCTATTTTTTTTATATAAATATCCTGGTGGAATCTCCATTCCGAAGATGGTGTACCTTTTTCTTTATTAAACTTCCCTCCAAGTGAAACAAAAACTATATCTTTATTTTTTAAAGAAGAGTATTTTGCCCCAGAGGGTGTTATTAAAAAACCTTCTTTATATCTTACAGATATATTTCCAGATCTTAACGCTGAAAGCTTTTTTGTGTTAAGCTTTTTGGCATATTTTATTACTTCGGATCTTACATTTTTCATTATTTAAACATTTTTTTTAATGCTTCATTTGTAGCTTCACAAATTCCTTTTTCCGTAATCAATCCTGATATATATTTTGCAGGTGTTACATCAAAAGCTAAATTCAATGCTTTACTTTTTTTTGGATAAATTAATATTTTTTTGATTTTGTTGTTTTCATCTAATCCCTCTATATAAGATAATTCTTTAGAGTTTCTCTCTTCAATTGGAATATCTTTAAAATTTTTAGTATCCCAATCAATTGTTGAGCTGGGTAATGCAACATAAAAAGGTATTTTGTTATCATGAGCTGCTAATGCTTTTAAATAAGTTCCAATTTTATTACAAACATCACCAGTTGATAAAGTTCTATCCGTTCCAACAATGCACATATCAACGTCTCCTCTTTGCATCAATATACCGCCGGTATTATCAGCGATAATAGTATTTGCTATTCCTTCCTCGTTTAATTCAAAAGAGGTCAAATTTGCACCTTGGTTTCTAGGTCTGGTTTCATCAACCCAAATGTGAACAGGAATTCCCTTTTTGTGAGCATGATAAATTGGAGATGTGGCAGTTCCCCAATTAATTGTTGCTAACCATCCTGCATTACAATGAGTTAGAATATTAACAGTACTTTTTTTTTTATTATAAATATCTTCGATGATTGTTAATCCATTTAAACCAATATTTTTACAAAATTTTTCATCTTCATCACAAATATCATTAGCTTCTTTTAAAGCTATTTTAAAAATATCTTCACTTTTAATTCCTGATAATTTTTTCATCATACGCTCTACAGCCCATTTCAAATTTATCGCTGTAGGTCTTGATTGAATTAAATCTTCTGAACTTTTTTTAATAAAATTAGGATCATTATTTTCTTTAACAGCCATAACCATTCCATAAGCAGCAGTTCCTCCGATAAGTGGAGCCCCTCTCACTTCCATGGTTTTAATCGCATTTATTGTTTCTTTAACAGTATTAAGATCTTTAATTATAAATTGATGAGGAAGTTTTGTTTGATCTATAATTTTAACTGACTGATTACCTTCATCAAACCAAATTGTTTTGTACTCTTTATTTTCTATTTTCATTTATTTAAAACTCTACCAGCAACTGTTTTGAGTTTATCAATTGTCTTTTGAGTACGCTTTTCTGGTGATGTTATTATTGCAACATCTAAACAGTTTTTAGTTGGATCTTTTGGATCAATATAACTTTCAAAATTATCAATAATATTTTTAATCATTTTTTTTGCTTTTTCAGCATTGCCTAGAAGAACTTTAATTACCTGCTGAACATCAACATTTTCATGATCTGGATGCCAGCAATCAAAGTCAGTAACCATTGATACGGAGGCATATCTGATCTCGGCTTCTCTTGCGAGCTTCGCTTCTGGCATATTAGTCATTCCAATTACATCCGCATTCCATGATCTATATAAGTTTGATTCAGCTAATGTTGAAAATTGAGGACCCTCCATAACTATATATGTACCACCTCTTTGATATTCTATATTTTCTTTTTTTATTGCTTCTTCACAGGATTTCATTAATCCAATTGAAGTTGGATTGGCCATTGAAACATGAGCTACTATTTCATTGTCAAAAAAAGTTTTATTTCTTGCAAAAGTTCTATCTATAAATTGATCCACAATTACAAATTTTCCAGGGGGTAAACCTTCCTTTAAAGATCCCACCGCTGAAACTGAAACTATATCTGTTACACCGAGTTGTTTGAGAGCATCTATATTTGCTCTAAAATTAATTTTAGACGGAGATATAATGTGACCTCTTCCATGTCTTGGTAGAAAGTAAGTTTCTTTATTATTATATTTAGTTTTTACAATATCATCAGAGGGTTTTCCCCATGGGGTATCTATTTTAATAAATTCTTTATCTTTAAATTCCTCAACATCATAAAGACCACTTCCACCAATTATTGCTAATTTACTATTTGCCATATCAAAAAATATCTTTAAACAGTTATAACTTAAAATTAATTAAAAATGAATTTAAAAGACTTTATCAGATCGATCCCAGATTATCCCAAAAAGGGAATTTTATTTAGAGACATAACTACTTTAATTAAAGACGAAAAAGCTTTTTCAGAATCAATCAATCAAATAGTTGAAAGAGCAAAAAAATATAAAGTAGATAAAATTGCAGCTATAGAATCAAGAGGATTTGTTTTTGCTTCTGCGGTTTCTTATTTACTTAAAAAACCCTTCATAATGCTTAGAAAAAAAAATAAATTACCAGCAGAAACTTATTCGGTAGATTTTGAATTAGAATATGGAACTGCAACTATTGAAGTTCACAAAGATTCAATTAAAAAAAATGATTCTATTTTAATTATTGACGACCTTATAGCAACAGGTGGTACAGCTGAAGCTGCTGCTAAACTTGTTGAGATTTCTGGAGGTAAAGTTGCAGCATTTGTTTTTGTAATTAATCTTTTTGATTTAGGTGGTTCTGATAATTTAATAAAAAATGGCTATAAAATTGAAAATTTAATGGATTTTCCAGGTCACTAAGTTTTCAAACTTGTGGCCTATACCATGATTTTCTGCATAACATTGCATTAAGTAAACCCAAAAATCTCATTACATATATCTTCTTTTTATATTGGTTAACACTTAAAGAATAATAAATAAATTTAATGATAGAGCTGACCATTGTTGGAAAGGTTATAAGAAAAGCTTTTAAATAGCCGTAGTGTTTTTTATTAAAATAAAATTTTGACCACATCCAGTGCCAGTTTCTAGAATATTCAATTTCTTTTTCGTAAATAATAGAAGATGATTTTCCACCTAAATGATTAATTTTAGCTTTTTTTAAAATATATATATTACTTTTCTCTTTTTTTTTCCTAAAGCATATGTCGTCATTTTCCAAATATAAAAAAAAACTTTCATCAAAATAAAAATTGTCTTTAAACTTTTTTTTATTTATTAACATTGCAAAACCATCAACAGAATCAACATCTAAATAATCAAGGTTATCGTTGATTATATTTTTATTCTTAATTTTGTAATTTGGATATTTCACATCATCAGATATTGGGGCTAAGATGGAAAAATCATCATTTTTTGATGAAAAATTAATCATTTCATTCACTGTATTATTATAAAGTTTAACATCTGGATTTAGCACAAAAGCATAATCCGTCTCACACAATTTTATTCCCCTGTTATTCGAAGAGCCCATTCCTTTATTTTCTTGAACAATTACTTTAATTTTTGAATATTTATCTTCTAAATTTTTTTTTAAATCACTATTATTTGAATTTTCAATAACAATTATTTTTGAATTTTTTGGCAATGACTCTATACATTCACCAATTATGTGTTCACTTTTAAAAGTAACTATAATAAATGTTATGTTGTTTATACTTAAAGTCATTATTGATTTAAATTAATGTATACATACTATATCTATTATTATAAATAAAATTATGCGTAAAATTATTGTAACTGGAGGTCTAGGTTTTATTGGTAGCAATTTAATTGAATTATTACTTCATAAAAAATTTAATGTCATAAATGTAGATAATATTGCTTATTCCTCTAATTTTTATAATACAAAAAATTATATAAAAAGTTCAAATTATAAATTTATCAAATGTGACCTTAATGATAAAAATAAATTTAATAAAATTATTTTTAAATACAAGCCTATTTGTATTTTCAATCTAGCTGCTGAAACCCATGTTGACAGATCAATTGATAGTCCTGAAAGCTTTATCAATAGTAACATTTTAGGTGTTTTTAACCTGCTTGAAATTTTTAGAAAATATTCAAAAACAAATAAAAAAGCTAGGTTAGTTCATATTTCAACAGATGAGGTTTATGGAGACATACTGAAGGGTAGATCTCATGAAAAATTTCCATACAATCCTAGCTCACCATATGCTGCAAGCAAAGCAGCTTCCGATCATTTGGTATCCTCATACATAAGAACATATAAAATTCCTGCTATAGTAACAAATTGTTCTAATAATTATGGACCAAAGCAACACCCCGAAAAACTTATTCCAAAACTAATCTACAATATAATAAATAATAAAACTTTACCTATCTATGGAAATGGAAAAAATTCACGTGAATGGATTTATGTAAAAGATCATTGTGAGGCATTATTAAAAGTCTTCCAAAAAGGTAAAATTGGTGAATTTTATAATATTGGATCTAATAAAAATTTAGATAATCTTGAAATTTGCAAAATTTTAATAAAAATTGCCAAAAATATAATGACAGTTGGTTCAAATGTTAAAATTAAATTTGTTAAAGATCGACCAGGTCACGATATAAGGTATGCACTAGATAGTAAGAAAATATTAAAAGAATTAAAATGGAAGGCACATGAAAACCTTGAGAAAGGTCTAAAAAAAACTTTTTTATGGTATCTTAATAATGATGATTACTACAAATCAATTTCCAAAAAAGATATAAATGAACGGTTAGGAAAAAATGATTAAAAAAGGGATAATATTAGCTGGAGGAATGGGAACAAGAATGAGTCCACTAACAAAGGCTGTTAACAAACAACTTTTACCAATTTACGATAAGCCCTTAATTTTTTACCCTCTTTCAATATTAATGCTTGCTAAAATTAAAGATATATTAATTATCGTTAACAAAGGTCAGCTTGAACAGTATAAAAAAATAATTCCCAACGGAAATAATTTGGGCATAAATATTACCTATAAAGAACAGCACGGTCCAAAAGGGCTACCAGATGCATTTATTTTAGGAGAAACATTTATTGGTAGAGATAACGTGTCGTTAATTCTTGGAGATAATTTTTTTTATGGCCAAAGTTTAACTAAGATGTTGAGAGATAGCTCAAAGCTTGTAAGTGGAGCAAGAGTAATTCTTCATAAGGTACAGAATCCACAATTATTTGGTGTGGCTAAACTCAATAATAAAAAAAAAATTACTACAATAAAAGAAAAGCCAAAAAAATTTTTATCTAATCTAGCAATAACAGGTTTATATTTTTTTGATAATATGGTTATTGAGTATGCAAAGAAGCTCAAGCCTTCAAAGAGAGGTGAGTTGGAAATAACTGATATTTTAAATAAATATAAATCAAAAAATAAACTATCTGCCGAAATTATTGGTCGAGGTGGGGCTTGGCTTGATACAGGCACTATTGAAGACTATTACAAAACAACAGCTTTTGTTCAGGCAATTCAAAGTAGACAGGGTTTGAAAATTGCATGTCTTGAAGAAATTGCACTTTTAAATAATTGGATTAAAAAAAAAGAAATCCTAAACTCAATCAAATTTTATGGAAACTGTGAATATTCAAAATATCTTAAAAAACTAATTTAATGAAAAAAATAATTAACACTAAGTTTAAGGGTTTGTTAGTTTTTGAAGGTAAACAGCACGCGGATAATAGGGGCTATTTAAGAGAGTTGTTGCAAGAAAAAATAGTAGGAAAAAAATTTAAATTTCAAATAATTTCAAAATCTAAAAATAATGTATTAAGAGGCTTGCACTTCCAGCTAAAAAAACCTCAAGGAAAGCATATTTCCGTTATTAAAGGTAAAATTTTTGATGTTGCAGTAGATCTAAGAAGAAAATCACCCACCTTTAAAAAATTTTATAGTCTTATATTGAGTGAAAAAAACAATAAATCTATTTATATACCACCAGGTTTTGCTCATGGTTTTTTAACTCTAAATGATGAAAATATAATCTGTTATAGTTGCACAGAATATAGATCTATAGGCAATGAGTATGGTGTAGCATATAATGACCCCTCTCTTAAAATAAAATGGCCAAGGCAGAAGGTTATTATTACAAAAAAAGACCGTCTAGCTAAAAATATTTCAACTTTAATTACAGATAAATTAATTTAATTATCACAAGGATTTGGATTGAAATCTTGAGATTATAATATTTTTTTTTGTACTTTATTTCTAAAAATCTGATCATCTTTAATTTGATTATAATAATATAAGAACTTTTTGTTTTTAATTTTACTTACTAGTTCTATAATGTATTTTTGAAAACAATCATTTTGCTTAACTATATGAGTTTTTTTTAATTCATTCTCTACAATATTAACTAGAAGATTCATATCAGTGGGAGGGGAAAAAACACGATCTATTGATAAGATTTTTTTTTTAGTAAATAGAGTAATATTGTTTAAATATTTTCCACCAAATTTAAAAGAGCCTACATATTTTTTATTTTTATAAGTCACTTTTAATTTAAAAGAAATAGGTAGTTTTGTTGAGTTTCTTAATATCTCAACATTAGTTTTAATAATTCTTTCATTAAAAAAAATTCTATTAATTGATGAAGCATAAGGCAACATATCCATAATTACACCTCCATTAAATTTATTTGACATTAGTAAAGAATTTTTTGATGGGGTTGGTATATGAAAATTTACCTTAATTAATTCTATTTTTTTAATACCACCAGCTAAAATTATTATTTTTTTAATTTGATTATGATAATTATAAAAAATTGATTCAGAAATTAATTTTTTTTTTTTTTTTGCAATTTTAAGTAAAATATTTGCTTCCCGCATATTAAGGCACAAAGGTTTGTCAACTACCACATGATATCCAAGCAATAATGCTTTTTTAGCCCAGTAAAAATGTAGGGAATTGGGTAATGAAATATAAACTATATTGGCAGTTGATTGAATTAGAGCATCCTCATAATTAGAAAATTGACTTTTAGCTCCAATAATTTTTTTCTTATAAGATTTTGAAGCTATTGAAAAAATAATCTTCTTTTTCAAAAAAACACTAATTATTCTCTTTCTTGCTATATTTGAATATCCTAATAATAGAAAACTGTTTTTATTCATTTATTTAATTTTATCAATATTATCACAAGCAAATAATAATCGAGATTCAATATCTAATTTTTTATTTTTAATCATTTTAACTATTTGATTGTGGGATATCCATAAAAAATTACTCGGTATTTTTAAGCTCTTCGGATTATCAATTAACATTACCATATACCTAATTTGACAATTAAAGAACCGACCGCCCTCATCAGATAAAACATTATCAAACACTACATTTTTATTTAATTTTTTTGAGAAAAAAAAATTTTCAATAAAGTTTTGGTTAATTTTGTTTAAATTTTTTTTATAATTATCTATGTCGGAGGTATTAATAGTGCAGCCAATTATACTATTTTTTAATCCTGGTTTTAAAACATATCTACACAAATAATGATTAGTATTATTAAATTTTGCTTTTAAAAAACCAGCAAAAGCCATTCTTTTTCCTTTTATTATTGGTTGAGACCAATTATTAATCTCTCTTTTATTTGCCTTAACGTCTATACCTATTACAGAAAAAAATTTTTTACTTTTATTAACTATTTTTTCTTTATTAACTGACCAATCAACTATTTTTTTTAAATAAACAAATTTTATTTTTATGTAAAATTTTTTATCTAATCTCTTAATAAATTTTCTAATTTTTACATCCGTATTGATATTTTGATTTGACTTAATTGTTTTAATAAAAGATGAAAAGATAGAAATTGTATCCATATTTACTATGTTTTTTTTTGTGGATATTAAAATTTTAATTTCATTTTTAGAAAACCAATAAAAATTTTTATCGTGGTTAATTTTTTTTGATACATTAATTAAAATATTTGAATTAAATTTATTTAAGTACCTAAAGCCTTGTTCTGATTGATTATAATTTTCTATTTTTTTAATTTTCAAAAAATAATTTACATGTGCAACTTTTTTTCCACCATGAACACGACTATAATTACTTTTTGTGGCTTGGACAGTAGGAGCTAATTGAAGTTTGTTAATGTTACCAGGCTCAACTTTTGCTTGAAGTAAGTATTTTTTTGTTTTTTTATTTTTAATAATTCCTAAAATACCAACTTCATTTTGAACAATAATAGGTTGATACCAGTTTTTTTTATAAAAATTAGACTCAACTTTAATACCAACAATTTTAAAAAAATTTTTTGACTCATGGTAAATTTCTTCTTTTGAAATTTTCCATTTTTTTAATTTATCAAGGTTAATAACTCTTACATTAAGTTCGTGTTTTTTTTTTACTGTATTTAGCCAATTTATAATTTTTCGACTTAACATTTACTTTGTAATAATTCGAGGAAATGGAACGTGAGTAATGAATTTACCCCCTCTTTTAATAAAATTTTTTTCTTTTTTTAAAATCTCCCTCTTAAAATTCCAGGCACCAAGAAATGCATAATTAACATTTTTTGTCATGCCTTTTTCTGGTGAAATTATAGGTATGTGTTGACCGGGTGTAAATTTTCCCTGTTTGTTTATAGTAGTGTCTGTAACATAATTAATTAAATTCTTTCCGATTTTACAATAATTAAATATTGTTGATGATTTGTATGTTGCTCCGTAACTAATAATATTTTGATTATCTTTTTTTAATTTTTTAAAAATTTTAAGGAGTATATTTTTAGATTTTTTTACACGATTAGAAAATTTAATAAATGTTGTTATTTTATTCAATTTTTCTTTTTTTTCTATTCTTAAAAAGTTTTCTAATTTTTTGGTTTTTTTATATTTTGAATTCTCTTTACAAATAAAATATCTCATTGACCCACCATGAGTACTTAATTTTTCTGCATGAAATAATCTTAAATTAGAAATTTTTACGATATTATTAACTGATAATGTTGAAAATATGTATACGTGTTCATCATAAAATTGATCATAAGAATTATTTTTTATGATAGATAGTAAAGATGGGTCTTCTATAACTAACACACCATTTGTACTTAAACTAAATTCAATTGCATCAAAGGTTTCTTTTAAATTTGGAATATGCGATATCGTATTTGCAGAGAATATTACATCTGCTTTTTTTTTATTTTTAAATATTATTTTTGCTAATTTTTTATTCCAAAAATTTGGGTAGGTTTTGTATTTTTTTTCCGTTAACCTAGCTAAATTTTTACAGGGCTCTACAGCGATTACTTTTTTTTTATCGAAATTTCTAATAAATACACCATCATTACTTCCAATTTCCATTATTATATCAGGTGAGTATTTTGTCTCTAGTGTGTTTGCTGTTTGTGCAAATGCATTGCGCATTGTTTTAGATTCTGAGGCTCTATGCGCATACTTATCTGTATATTGAAGTTTAGGGTTTACGGGTTTATCAATGGATACTAAATAGCTTTTTTTATCAAATGAAACTTTTAAGTTATAAAAAAACTCTTTTGATAAATCTTTTAATGATTTAGAGCTTAAAAATGAGTTTGCTAATGGCTGTTTACCTAAATCTAAAAAATTTTTTTTCATATTATCTTAAATGATATATACAATATATTTATATTATACTTATTAAATATTTTGTTTTGAATAAAGAAAAAATAATCATAACTGGTGGAGAGGGTAGATTTGCAAATACTCTTAAGGTTTCAAAGTTGAGACTTAATCTTAATTTTCCTTCAAAAAAACAACTAAATATATTAAACATCTCAAATATAGAAAAATATTTCAAAAAACATAAACCAAAATATTTAATTCACTGTGCTGCACTTTCAAGACCTATGGATATTCATGATAAGGATATTTCAAAAAGTATTGATCTAAATATTATTGGTACATCAAATATTGTTAAAGCATGTTGTAAATTCAATATTAAATTAATCTATTTTTCAACAGGATATGTATATCCTGGTATTAAAGGTAACTACAAAGAGACAGATCCAGTATTACCCATAAATAATTATGCCTGGTCTAAATTAGGAGGTGAGTGTGCAGTTTCAATGTATAAAAATTCTTTAATTTTAAGAATCACAATGTGCGAAAAGCCCTTTATGCACAAACAAGCATTCCACGATATAGAAACTAATTTTATGTATCATGAAGATTTGGTAAAAATTTTACCTAAAGTTTTAAATAAATTTGGAATAATCAATGTGGGTGGAAAAATTCAAACAGTTTACCAATTTGCAAAAAAAACAAATAAAGATATTAAAAAAATTTCTGGAAAAAAATTATTTCCACCTAAGCCATCAATGAATATTACAAAATTAAAAAAAATTATAAATTGGTAGCGGGAAGTGGAATCGAACCACTGACCTCAGGCTTATGAGTCCTGCGCTCTAACCGACTGAGCTACCCCGCCACTTAATTATCGTTGTTTTATAATAGTTTTTATTTTTAGTCCAATCAAGTATTTCCTTATTTTCTCTGCTATATATAAAATTATCTTACTATCAAAATAATTTACTTTAAAACAAAAAACTAAATTCTATTTATGATTAAACCATCAATTTTTTTAAAAACTTTAAAGAATAATAATACAACAAGTATAGTAATTACTTTATTCTTGTTATTATTATTTTTTTACAAATTATATCTAGAATATACAATTCCAATTTTGGGTGATGAGTTAAATTCAATCCTGGTCTATTCTACTAATTTGAAAACATTATTTTTAAAGAATTTTCCTGGTAATGTCGCATTCTTTCATTTAATTGGATATTTGAAGTCTTTAATATTTGGGTATGACTTACTTACATATAGATCAATATCTTTTTTATCAGTTTTACTTAGTTTGTGGGTTTTAAAAAAATTAAATTTTAATGAGACTAAAATTATAGTTTTTTTTTTAGTTTTAATTGGAACTAATTTTACATTAACAGCTGGTTTATATCTTGGATATAATTTTACAACTGCAGTATATGGTTTGATTTTTCTTTTGTTAAATTCAAATTCAGATGACAAAAACAATAAGATTATTTTTTTATTATTATTTTTTCAATTTTATAATCATTTAGTCAATTTATATTTGGTATTTCCAATAATTCTTTCATTATTTATTTACTCAAATAAAAAAAAATTTATTAGGGAATTTATTATATATTTTCTAATTCCCACGTGTTTTTTTTATTTTTTTTCAGTTATGATGACTGGAATTGCTGAATTAAAAGTAGAACAGGTAGATATAAAATATATTTTTTTATTTATTAGACAAAATTTTGAAATTATATTTAACAATGGCTTAAATCGAATTTTTTTCTATGAGGCATATCAAAATGCTGGAAAATTTGATTTACTAAATGTCACTATCGGTCTTTATAATTTTGACAAAATTATTTTTTTTATTGTTATGTTATGTTTAATTTTTTCATTTTATAATTTTATTAAAAATAAAAATAAGTCAATATTTGCATTAATTATTATACTACATTTTTTAACTTTTTTTTTAATCAATAAGTTTCCCGCACCAAGAATATTTACAAGTTTTGGCATATTCTATCTACTTGTATCTTTCTATTTTTTAGAAAATATAATTGAAAAAATCTCTAAACTGATAATATTTAAATTTTTATCTTTAATATTATTATTAATTTTAATAATAAATTTAAACTATAAAGAGAAGATAAAAAACAGTGTCTATGGAAGAGACATTACTTATAAAGAAAATATTGTCTCAACCAGATTGTTAAAAAAAGAGTGTGTATTGATTAATCTTAATTTTACTGAAGCTCAAAAAAGAAATTATTATTTTAATTATCTTAATTTCTGTAACGAGAAATTTAATCTTAATGAATTTTTAATTTACTATAGATCTAATTAACCAGGTTACTCCAACACTTAATTATTGGAGATCTATAATATATTTTATTTTTATTTCAATCTACTATTTGAATAACAAGATTTATAAATTGAGAGAACCAAAAATTGAATTTAATTGGAAAATAACATGAGAAACCCTGTACCAGCTATTATTAAAAATGATATCATTATAAATAATAATTTTTTTTTATATTCATTTTTTTTGTTTAATTGAACTCTATTTAAAAGAATATTAACATCAACTCTTTGAATCTTCTTATTGTACTTTGCTGGGAAATTATTATCTATTTTTGTAACTGAA
>Ga0307986_10002775_pt1 | contig 12449 bp, 18 predicted proteins | sample EllFjometageno82_FD_203170 | JGI IMG/M metagenome (GOLD analysis project Ga0307986, IMG submission 203170) | Marine microbial communities from Ellis Fjord, Antarctic Ocean - #82 | ecosystem: Environmental > Aquatic > Marine > Unclassified | place: Southern Ocean | collected 2014-10-09
TGAACCCTAGATATTCTGAAACTCTTTTAGCGTCTAAAATATCTTGTCCCGCACAACACTGCCTGCCTTGTTTTGATAGCTTGTTATCATCGTATAATTTTAAGGTAATCCCAGTTACATCGTATCCTTCTTCTTTCATTAAACCTGCCACTACTGAGGAATCGACCCCACCAGACATGGCAACAACAACTTTTGTGTCTTTAGGGAGTTTTTTAAAACCTAGTGAATTAATCATAGAGTGATATATATTATATATATAAAGTATTTTCCATGATCCATTTTGAATTCACACCAGGCGATTATGTCATCAATCCTTTACAAAAGGATTGGGGTATTGGTCAAGTTCAGTCTATAATTAAAAATTGGGTAACTGTAAATTTTCAAAATCAAGGAAAGCAAGTTATAAATGGAAAAATTGTAACATTAGAAAAAATTAAAAATGAACAAAAATGATTTAAAAATTATAGCCGAAGGTTTAATAGAAACTTTTAATAGAGCAGGTCAAGAATCTATTGATCTTTACGCCAAGGGCCTGAAGGTAGAAATTAAAGAGGACAATTCCCCTGTAAGCAATGGTGATTTAAGAGTTAACGATCTTATTACTAAAAAAATTTTGGAGCTTACTCCAAACATACCTGTGGTTTCAGAAGAAACTGTAGATTTAAAAATAAAAAATAGAGAAAAAATTTTTTGGCTTATAGATCCGATTGATGGGACTAAAGAATATATAGCTGGTAAAGATGAGTATACTTTAAATGCCGCGTTAATTATTGATAAGATTCCAAATATAGGCTTGGTAGGTGCACCCAAAAAAAAACAACTATTTTACTCCTATGGTGTGGGGAATAGTTATTTAATTGAAAACAATAATAAAATAAAAAATAATTGTTTTAAAAAAACACCACAAAAAGAAATTATAGCTCTTTCAAGCTCAACTCATCCTTCTGAAGATATAATGAAAGAATTAAGAAAATATAATGTTACGTCAATAGTAAAGATGGCCAGCTCATATAAATTTTGTGTAATAGCAACTGGTGAGTTTGACATCTATGCGGCTAAAGAAAGAGCTAATGAATGGGATTATGCAGCTGGTCATGCCATAGCCGAACATGCTGGTGCAGTTATTAAAACATTAGACGGTGATCCTTTTTACTATGGAAAAGAAGATTATGCTAATCCGAGTATATTAATGAGAAGAGCCAAAAACTTAAATGATTAAAACTATTTCAATTATTATAATTTCAGTCACTTTATTTGGTTGGTTTTTTTTTATTATTGTCAGAAATTCGTTAAAAAGAAAATTAGACTTTCTTGTTGAGGAAGAGAAAAAAAAAAAATTAAATAATTCGAAGTAATTTGTTAAATTCATCTAAGGGCAAATTTAGAACTCTTTTAGACAACTCGAAACTAAATCCACCCCTGGCTAAAATTCCCATATCTTTTTTGTAAAATAGCTCTCTATTTGCACCAGGCCTTAAGGACCCTATTCTTCTTCTTTTACAAAGTTTTAACGCTGAAACAAAATCAGGTTCTATTTTGTCTTCTTTAATTTTTTCTATGCTATTTTTTATATACTCATTTCCAATACCTTTGTTTCTTAAAGATTGATTGATCTTGTTTAGGGAATAACCACGTCTTAAAAACATTCTGGCCTTTGAGTCTGAATACAATTCGTCGTTAATTATTCTATTTTTTTCAAGATTTTCTAGTATTTCATCTATAATTTCTGAGACTTCTCTTTTAGATTTTGTTCCTTTGATTTTTGTTAAATATTTTTTTAAAAGATAGACCTTTAATTGTTGCTTTGAGGGACTGTATTTTTCTAAATAAGCAAAGGCTAAGTCCTTTAAATTGGTTGTAAGGTCTTCAAAATCTTTTTTATTTGATGTGGGATTCATTTACCTAATATACTATATTATTTTTAATGATAAATACTCTTGATGGCCTATTAACTTTTGAAAATATTTACCTTTTTGCAAACTGGGGGGTTATCCCCTTTTGGTTGCTATTGATATTGATGCCCAGTCATAATATTACTAAATTTTTTTCTCACTCAATAATAGTTCCTTTATTGTTGGCGTCTGCTTATATTTTTGTTACCAAGCAAATTATTTTAGAAGAAAATATTTTTGAGGGATTTAAACTTTATTTAGGTCTTGATGGATTGGACGAAATATATTCAAATGAATCTCTTAGGCTAGTTTTCTGGCTTCACTTTCTTGCTATAAGTTTATTTGTTGGAGCTTGGATTGCTAGAGATGGTGAAAGACATATGGTGCCTAAAGGCTTTTCAGCTCCCTGTATTCTAATAACTTATTTCACTGGTCCCCTTGGAATTGTAATTTATTGGTTTATTAGAATATTTTACGCAAAGAAAATTAATTTCAATGAATAAACCAATAGATTTTTACTTTGATTTTGTTAGTCCTTATAGTTTCATTTCTTTTCAGCAGATTAAAACATTAAAATTCAAGCAAGACTTTAAATTTAAATTAAAACCTGTGCTTCTTGGTGGTTTACACAACATACATAAAATAATAGCACCTGCTCTTATACCTGCTAAAGCTAAATTTATGATTAGAGATTGCAAAATGGTATGTGAAAAATACAAAATTAGTTTTAAGTTTAATTCTTATTTTCCTATCAAAACTGTAAACCTTATGCGTGGGATGTTAATTGCTGAAGAAGACGGAATAGCTAATAATTATATAGATAAATTTTTTGAAGCTATGTGGGTTAGTGGACTCAATTTAAACGACCAGCAAGTTGTCGATAAAATATTAAAAAATCTAGATATAAATCCTAAAACTTTCTCTCTAAGGCTTTCAAATCAGAATCTAAAAGATGACCTTAAGAAAAGAACACAAGAAGCCTACGAAAAAGGTGTTTTTGGTGCACCAACATTCGTAGTAAATAATAAAGTTTTTTGGGGTCAAGACAGGCTTGAGTATGCTTTAACTGAATCTTTAAAATAATTATTTTTTTTCTTCAGTAACTATTTCTAGGCCACATTCCTTTAAGGCGTCAAAGCCTCCGTTCACGTGAGCAACATTTTTAAAACCCATATCGACTAAAGATTTTGTAGCTAGCGCTGATCTCATGCCAAGAGCACAGAACAAAACTATTTTTTTGTTCAGATCGAATTTATTTTCTTTAAAATAGCTACTTTGTGGGTCAAGCCAAAATTCTAACATGCCTCTTGGAATATGTTTGGAGTTCTTCACCCTTCCTTCTTTCCATAATTCCCTGATATCTCTAACGTCAATTAAGAGGCATTCGTTGTTATCAATCATTGATTTAACTTTAACTGTGTCAAGCGTTTCAATTAACTGATTGGCTGCATTAACAAGATCTTGGGATGATTTTATATTCATGATATCAAATATATATTATTATAAAAAAATAAGTATTTAATGAAAGAGATTAAACCACAAAAATCTAAAAACCCTTTAAAAAAGCTCTTCATAAAACTGTGTAGATTATTAGGTTATGAGATTATTGACCAAAATAATTTTTATATACCCACTTCTAATAAAAATTTAGACCAAATATTAAGCGTGCCAGGTAAAAAATCTATTAGCCTACCTCTTGGCGAGGTTAAAATTTCAAGAAAAATTAAGTCATTAGATGTGTTCATCAGAACTTGTACGAGCGTTAACATGCTTACTCAAAGCAAAAAACGAATATTTGAAAAAGATAAGGTTGAGTATACCTTAAGATCTATTAACTCTATTTTACAAAGCATAAGCTATGCTAAGGAATACCATTCTAAAATAGATATAAGAATTACAGTAATTGATCACAATTCAAGTAATGAAAGTTTAAAAAAAATTAAGAATTTATTAAACTCTTCTATGACACAATTTAAGTTATTAAATCTAAATATTTCTGAATTTGAAAATAAAATAAAAAAAATAAATGAAAAAAATGAAAAAACTATACCTAATCAAATCTCTAACATGTCAAATATTTATAAATCTTTAATGTTGTCGAAGGAGTCTGAAGACTTAATTTATTTTGTAGAAGATGATTATATTCATGAGTTAGATGCCTTTACCGAAATGTTATTTGCCTATGAAAGAATTGCTACCTTGACTGGTAGTGAGTTAGTAATGTGTCCAACCGACTATCCTTATTTATATGTGCAAGCAGAAAACACTAATATTTATTTAGGAGAAAAATATCACTGGAGAAAAATTAATGAAACATTATGTACCTTTTTAACAAGTAAACAACTTGTAGAGAAACATTGGGATAAATTTTTAAGCATGTGTACATTTGAACATTATCCATTTGAGTCTCCTTTACACGAAATTTACAAGCAAGAACTTTGTGTCTCACCAATTCCATCTATCGCTATCCATTGCACGAATATAAATTCTATATACGGCTTATCTCCTAACAAAGATTGGAAAAAAATTTGGGATGAAAATAAAGTTTAAAAAAAAGCCCAGATTAGTGGACTTTTTTTTAAAGAATTTTTTTAAAAATACTTTTAATCTCTAATGGAATAAGCAGCTACTCCTATTTCAGCTTTATCAGTGCCAAGCTTTTCTGCTGCCTTACTTATTCTTAGACCGGTAGTTTCTTTCATTAGTCTGAATACGGTGTACGAAAATACAAAACTAAAAGTACAGACTGCGCTAACACCTAATATCTGTATGCCATAAGAAGTATCCATATTTGTTAATGGGACTACCAATGTTCCGAAAATACCCGCGAATAAGTGAACTGGAATAGCACCTACAACATCGTCTAGCCTTAAGTGTTCTAAGAGTTTTGTTCCATAATACATTATTACTGCTCCAATAGAGCCAATAACCATTGCTGTCATTGGTGTTGGTGTTAGTGGCTCAGCAGTAATTGCAACTAACCCTGCTAGCGCACCATTTAACATCATTATTATGTCTGTTTTACCACCAATTAAACGCGTTAGAGCTGCTCCTGTTACTACACCTGCGGCTCCAGCAAGGTGTGTGTTTACAGCAATTTTAGCAATTGCATTTACATCATCGAAAGTTCCCATTGCAAGTTGACTAAAGCCATTAAATCCAAACCAACCAAACCAAAGTAGAAAAGTTCCTAGCGTTACTAATGGAATACTAGAAGCTGCAAATGGTATCATTGATTTTTTTTCACCTTTAGCACCAAATCTTCCTTCTCTAGGTCCTAGAACAATAACTCCAGCTAATGCGGCGGCACCACCACACGCATGTACTAAAGTAGAGCCAGCAAAATCAGAGAAACCAGCAACAGATAACCAGCCACCACCCCACTGCCAGCCCATTGAAATTGGATAAATAAATCCAGCCATAATTGCTGCAAAGAAAAAGAATGGCCAAATTTTAATTCTTTCTGCAACTGCTCCAGATACAATAGATACTGTAGCACAAACAAACATAGTTTGATAAAACCAATCTGAATAGCCTGAGTAACCAGTTTTTACATTTGATGTATCCGTCCATATTGAAAATGAACCTATAAATCCGCCCTCTGGAATATCGTACGCTAAATTATAACCAACTAAAAAAAAAACAATTGACCCAATTGCAAATTTTCCTATATTCTTGGCTGCGATAGACGACACGCTCTTCGTGGTTACCAGGCCACTTTCCAGCATACAAAAACCAGCAGCCATAAAAGCTACTAAAACTCCCCCTAGATAAAACCCTAATGAATTAAATATATACTGACCTTCTTGAGACATTGTTGTCCCTGCAAAACTTGAATTTGTTAATGATAATAAAAATATGAAAGCACTTAATATTAAAAAAAATACTTTATTCATTTATTTTCCTTATTTTTTTTGTCTGAAACTTAATTTTATTTGAGGAGACGATTTGTGGCCAACATTAATCAGTCATCTTAGGTATTCTGTAAAAACATTGTTTTTAGGGTATTTGAGGTATGTGAAATTTTAATAGCTCCCGTAATATGGGAGCTACTAAATAAAAAGTGTCTACTTGTTAAACATTTCTTTTAAGCTTTTAGCAGGTAAAAACTTAACTTTTTGAGACGCTGAAATTTGGATAGATTCCCCTGTTCTCGGGTTTCTGCCTACTCTAGCTTTTCTTTTTGCTACTTTATAAGTACCAAAACCAGCTATTTTCACTGTTTCGTCATTTTTCAACTCATTTAAGATGATAGTCGTAATTGAATCAAAAGTTCTCTCAGCATCAGCTTTGCTTTGGCCTAGTGTTGTAGAGATTTTTGCTACTAGTTGTTTTTTGTTCATATTTAGCCCTTTTTTGATTATATTTTTTAATCTCTACAATTATGCTTATAAATCAACACTTTTTTTAGTGTTTTATAAATAATAAACAACAAGATATAGTATGGCTAATTAGTGTTGATTTTATTGAGATTTCTAGTGGTTAAAAATGGCTTAAAACAGGCCTATATCTTTGAGATCATTAAATGTAGTAAAAAACATTAAGGAAAACAAACAAAAAAGACCGATTCGAAAAAAACCCTCTTGAGTCTTTTGTTTTAAGGGTCTTCCTAACAATTTTTCAAAGGCATAAAACATTAAATGACCTCCATCTAACATCGGTATAGGGAATAAATTAATTAAACCTAAGCTTATTGAAATGTATGCAGTTATGCTAAGAAAAGCGATAACTCCATACTGAGAAACTTGACCTGTAATTTTGGCAATTTTTATAGGTCCTCCAAGTTGAGATGTGTCTCCACTTCCTTTAAGCAAAGAAACTATAAAATTTAGTGAACTTGTAGTGACAAACCATGTTTCTTTAACTGCGTAGAATAGGGCTTTTGTGGGGCCTAATTTTTCTTTGTTAAAGTCATCATATAACGGAACAATCTTAATGCCTAGAACTTTTTTTTTAATCTCGTTACCAAAAGAATCTTTGTCATTAATAATTTTAGGCTTAATATTAAAAAAAATTTCATTATTATCTCTTAAAACAGATAAATTTATTTTTTCAGTTGTGGCAGTATTAATGTATGTAGAGACCTCCATGATGCTCATAACTTTATTATTGTTAATAGAATAAATAACATCATTTTTTTTTAAACCGATAGCTGCAGCTGGTGAGTTTATTTGGACTTCATCAATTTTAGCCGGCGTAAAATCTTTTCCTGCAAACATGTAAATAAAAGTAAAAATAACGATCGCTAATAGAAAGTTTGCAAAAGGGCCAGCGGCCACAACTAGAGATCTTTGGTAAATAGGTTTTACAACAAATAATTTTTTTTGATCTTCTGGGCTATATTGATCTAATAATTCTTTTTGTTCAGCTTGGCTAAATACATTTCTGTCTCCAAAAAATTTAACATAGCCACCGAGGGGAATTAAACAAAATTTCCACCTTGTACCCGATTTATCATTAAAGCCAAAAAGTTCTTTACCAAAACCAATAGAAAAATCAGTTACACCGACTCCAAATTTTTTTGCAAAATAATAATGTCCATATTCATGAATAAAAACAACAATAGTAATTAAAATAATAAAAGGAATTATAAAAGTAATAGTATTCATTTAATTAAAATTTCCACTCACTAACTTTACTAAAAATGAAGTTTCTAAAAGCCATTAATCTTGCATTAGCTTTTAAAGAAGCAGGATAAACAAAATGAGTTTCAGTTGGTTTACCAGATTCTTCAGGTAAAACTTTTGTTAAATTAGAAATATTATGAGTAATGTAATCTGGCAAAGCAGCAAGACCAACTCCACTTTGAACTGCTAATAGTAATCCGTATACGCTATTTACTTTCATTACTGATTTTCTTTTTTTTCCTTCTTTGGCACCAAGTTTTAAAACCCAGTCAGGATTATAAACTGGCGATGGTGCTCCTTTACCGTAGGTAATAAACTTATGTTTATCTAAATCTTTTAAAATTTTTGGATAACCATTTTTTTCTAAATATTCATTTGAACCATAAATATGGTAATTAAAATCAACAAACTTTTTTTGGATTAAATTTAATTGTTTAGGTCTCCTCATTCTAATGGCTACATCGGCTTGACGTGTGCTTAAATCAAGTTCTCTATCATCAAATATTAATTCTACTTCTATATCTGGGTGCAGGTCCATAAACTCTTTAATTCTTGGCGTAAGCCAAGTTGTGCCAAAACTTACAACGGTGGTTACAGTCAATTTTCCTTTTAGTTTATTCTTCTCGTCACTAAAAGTTGCTTCAACGTCTTTTAATTTTGCAATAACTTCATGGGCTGTTTGAAAAAGATATTTTCCATTGTCTGTTAAAACTAAACCTCTAGCATGTCTTTCAAAAAGCTTTATTTTAAGTTCGTGTTCTAAAGATTGAATTTGTCTGCTGATGGCTGATTGGCTTAAATTTAGTACAGTGGATGCTTTTGTAAAACTACTAACTTCCGCAACAGTATGAAAAATCTTTAATTTATCCCAATCCATAATGTTAGATTTTATATCTATTTGTTTGGATTTACTACTGCTCTCCCAAAAAATTCACCTTTTAGAAGTTTTGGGTAGGTTTCTAAAAGATCTGTGAATGATAGTTCCTGGGTAAAACTTTTTAATTTATCAAAATCAATTAGTTTAGAAGCTTCATTCCAAACAAATTCTCTACGTTTTAGTGAAGCACCTGAGGAATCTATTCCCCAAAGTTTTACACCTCTAATAATAAAAGGCATTACTGTAGTGTTAATTTTAATTCCTCCAGCATTACCACATGCTGCTACTATTCCACCTGGTTTCGTTTGGGCGAATATTTTTGTTAAAGCAGTGCCACCTACTGTGTCAACTACACCATCCCAAACAGCTTTCTCTAATAGTTTACTTTCACCTTCAAACTCTTTTCTGTCAATAATATTTTTTGCTCCTAGATTTTTTAAGTAATCATTCTTATCTTTTTTACCAGTAACTGCGTGAACATCATAACCCATTTTTGATAATATCATTATTGCAATACTACCTACACCACCTGTTGCTCCTGTTACTAAAACATCTTTAACTTTTTCTCCCATCAACAATTCTTCTCTGGCTTTTATGGCAAAAGAACAAAGCAATGCAGTGAAACCCGCTGTACCCATCATCATTGCCTGGAGGTTGCTAATATTTTCAGGTGCTTTAATTAAAAAGTTAGAATTGACTTTTGCATATTGAGAAAATCCACCGAAAAATGCTTCGCCTACTCTGAATCCTGTCAGAATAACTCTATCACCCGCTTTAAAATTCACATCTTCACTTTCAACAACACTACCTGAAAAATCTATGCCTGGTACAAATGGAAATGTTCTAACAATTCTTCCTCCGTCCTTAAGTATCATAGCGTCTTTATAGTTTAAACTTGAGTAATCTACTTTAACTAAAACATTTCCATCTTTTAGCGCACTGGTGTCAAGTTCTACAACGCTTCTGGTAAAATTTTCATTTTGATTATCAATTAATAATGCTTTGAATTTATTTGCCATATCTTTATTTACTTATGAGACTTAAGTATCTATTTTGATGTGAAAGATCTTCTTTGAAGCTACCTAAAAAGTAATTTGTTATTGTTGTCGCTCTCTCTTTCTTAATACCTCGCATTGTCATACATTGATGTGCTGCATCAATTGTTACCGCAACACCCTTAGCGTCTAGACCTTCCATTAAAGTCTTTGCAATTTGCATAGTAAGTCTTTCTTGGGTTTGTAATCTTTTTGAAAATATGTCTACAGTCCTTGCCAGCTTACTTAAACCAACAACTTTATCTTTAGGAATGTAAGCAACATGAGCAACTCCAATTATTGGAGCCATATGGTGTTCACAGTGGCTTTCTAAAGATATATTTTTTTCTACAACCATATCATCGTACCCATCTACATCTCCGAAGGTTTTTTTAAGTTCTTCTGCGGGATTTTGATTGTATCCTTTAAAATATTCTCTAAAGGCTTTTGTTACTCTTTTAGGGGTTTCTAACAACCCTTCTCGACCGGGATCCTCACCTATCCACTTTAAAATTAGCCTAAAAGCTTCTTCAGCTTGAAGGTCGGTGACTTCATTACTATTTACTTGGTTTTTATCTGTGTCTTTAACAAGTTTCATAAATTCAAATCATTTTTATATTACATAATTTAGTAAAGCAAATTGCTATTTTGTCCTTTTTTCATTATTTTACGGCCATGTTTAAAAAAAGAATAAGTATATTCGAAATAGAAGAAGGTAATTTTCTTTCACCAAAATTTAACAATAAAGGTTTGATACCTGTTGTGACCACTGACCACAAATCAGGAGATGTTTTAATGCATGGATATATGAATGAAGAAGCTTTTAAAAAAACTATAGAAACAAAAGAAGCTCACTACTGGAGCAGATCACGTAAAACTTTATGGCATAAAGGAAAAACTAGTGGCTTTATTCAAAAAGTTGTTGATTTAAGAATAGATGATGATCAAGATGCAATTTGGATAAAGGTTAACATCGGCAAAGGAGCAAGTTGTCATGTTGGTTACGTTTCTTGCTTCTATAGATCTATACCACTTGGAAGAATTAAAAATTATAAGAAAATTAAAATGAAATTCAAAGAAAAAAAGAAAAAATTCGACCCAGATAAAGTTTATAAAGGACAACTCAATCCTACAAAACTATGAGTCAATTGAAAGTTTTATCTCCTTTTGGACCTAAAATAGCTACGTTAAAGTTTCCTAGATTAGTAATTAAAAAAATTAATTTAGAAGTGGATAGAATTATAAAACAAAAAAATTTAATTAAAAAATATGATTATTCAAAAAATCTTGTAGGACAAGTAAAACAGGAAATACAACTACCTTCAATTTTTATTAAAAAAAATATTTATAAATACATAAGTAGTACAATTAAAGAATATGTTAAAGTTAGTACTGGAAAACTAATTAGAAATGTTAAAATTATAAATTTTTGGGTAGTTAGGCAGTATGCACATGAGTATAATCCAGTGCATTATCACGATGGGCACGTTTCAGGTGTTGGTTATTTAAAATTACCCAAACAACTTAATAAAGATAAAAAAAAATTAAAAACTAATGGTTCAATTGACTTCATTAATGGAAGTAAAATGTTTTTGAATAATAGTATTTTTAATCACAACCCTAAGGTAGGAGACGTAATTTTGTTTCCAAATTATCTAATGCATACAGCTTATCCTTTTTCAGTTGAAGGAGAACGAAGATCATTTTCTTTTAATGTGGAAATAGATTCAAATATTGCTAATGTGTTTCATAAATGATTGATAAAAAACAAAAAAATGTCTTTGGAGAACCTTTAGAAGACTGTTCCCAAGATCCAGTTACTGGCTGGTATAGAGATGGTTGTTGCAACACTGATGATGCCGATAAAGGCTTTCACACAGTTTGTGCAAAGGTTACTGATAAATTTTTACTTTGGTCCAAAAAAGCTGGTAACGATTTAATAACTCCTCATCCAGAATTTGGCTTCTTGGGCTTAAAAGATGGAGACGCTTGGTGTGTTTGCGCAACTTGGTATGCTAGAGCTGTAGAAGAAGATGCGGCTTGCTCGATATATTTAAAAAAAACAAATATTAAAACTTTAGAATTAATTTCGATTGAAAATTTAAAAAAACACGCCTTAGATTTATCTTAGTTGTTTTTAATTACTTCTTCTAATTCCTTATACTCTTTACAATTACAATCTTTTAGAACTGCCAATCTTTCTTTAGCTAAGTCCATTCTTTGAGTTTGGACGTACAGTTCACCTAGATATTCATTTATACCATTGTGATTAGGTTTGATTTTTAAACCTTGAAGATAATATTTTTCTGCTTGTTCGTACTTTCCGGCTTTTCTAAGTGTAAAACCTAGATAGTTTAATATATCAGGATTTCCACTATCTGCTTTATTTGCTTCTAATAATTTTTTATAAGCTTTGTCGTATAACTTTAGAGCTTTGTCGTTCTTACCTTTTGACTCTAATTTTTTTCCCTTTTTAACAAAATTTTTAGCAGCATTGTGTGGGTTTGAATAACTATCAGAGTCTGAACCTGAGCTACTATCACTAGCTGTAAATGATACTTGAGTTAACAAACAAAATGAAATGACATATGCAAATTTTTTAATCATATTATGCAATCGACGATCTTCCACCGTCGACTCCTATTATTTGACCTGTTATCCACGAACTTTCATCGCTAATTAAAAATTTAGCAATTGAAGAAAAGTCTGATCCTTCACCTAGCCTTTTTAAAGGGTGAAGTTTAGCAATACCTTCCGCAATTTTTTCATTCTTTAGTAAGAATTCTCCCATTTTAGATTTACTTAAACTTGGTGCGATACAATTTATTCGTACATTTGGTGCAAACTCTGCGGCTAAAGCAACTGTTAAACCTTCAACTGCGGCTTTGGCAGAAGAAATGATGCTGTGGTTAGTAAAACCTTTTTGAGCAGCAACTGTAGAAAATAAAACAATTGCACCTTGGTTTTCTTTTAATTTGCCATGTGTAGCTCTAATTATTTCAGTAGCTGAGATTAAATT
>Ga0307986_10002776_pt1 | contig 12449 bp, 10 predicted proteins | sample EllFjometageno82_FD_203170 | JGI IMG/M metagenome (GOLD analysis project Ga0307986, IMG submission 203170) | Marine microbial communities from Ellis Fjord, Antarctic Ocean - #82 | ecosystem: Environmental > Aquatic > Marine > Unclassified | place: Southern Ocean | collected 2014-10-09
GAAGGTTGGAAGTAGCATTTGGGATGAATCAAAAACTTCACTGATCCAATCCAGTTTCGGAATGGCAGCTTGTGGTGCGATTTTACTGACTGCAAGTGCAGGTGGTAAATTCGCTAGAGGAGAATCACTCTTAGATATGCTTCATTTACCATATGATTTGATTTTACTAATGCCGATTTGGTTGAGCGTTTTATTGTTACTTTCTGGATTAACAAATCTAGTAATCGGAATAAGAGCAAATAGTAGTCAATGAAAATACCCTTCGATAAACGACGGGTTTACACGGATTGAATCAAAGGCTGGCGTTGTATAGGGCGGACTACGAACCCTTTGTACAGCATATTCGAATTCAAGGATCATGAGCATGAACCCATGTGTTCGATTGGTGAACACTTATTCACAACCAATCCCTTTCTTTCATTCTAACATTCAGTAGTCAATGAATTCCACGCCTTTTTCCTTTGTGACGAGGGCGAGTTTTATCTCCCCTCCAACGTATCGAATAGGCTCCATCAAATGTGTAATTACTGCTTGGTGATTGACCAGATGATGTGCAAATCGACCTAATTCTGCCATCGGCAATCGTGCAACTATTTCTCTAAACTCTTGTCTCCTTTTAATCCAACCTTCGGCATTCATTTCTCGTAATCCACTTTGCAATAAGGAACTAATTTTTTCAGAAGTTTCAGTTTTAAACAGATTGGTCAATTTCGACATTTTATCCTCGCCAAAACCTTTGATTTGATGAATATCATTCAAGATCCCCGCTGACAACATAGATGCAGTCTTTCCGGCGTATCTTCCAGGATTGTCCAATGCAGGAAAGCTTTCTCTTCTCATGCCATTGAGGACTGTATCAATTTCGGTTTTCACTGCAATACCTCGCAGGAAGGCAATCGCTGATTGGTGTCTTCGATTTTCCCGATGGTCACAATTATCATCCTCTAGTTTTACTTCATGGCCCTTTTGAGGGGTGCATTCATCGCACAGCAAGATCAAATTACCTTGATCAGTCAGTGTTGTCTGTTTGCGAATAACAAAACCTTCGCACACTTGAACCGTTTGGTGTTTTTTCCTCTCTCTCAAGGGCGTAGAACCCCATTCACTCCATGTAGAGATTAACTCAACCATCTTTGGAACAACATCGTTGTCTCCAAATCCTGTCAGAGTAATTTGTGTGTGTTCTTGGCCAGGATACATAAGTTTTCTGTCACTATTATTATCGGATGTTAAACTATATGCCAAATGCGCCACCACCAGTTCAAAGAGATTGACCCCCCGAACATCTCCATCATCTTCATCGTCCCAATCGTCTGATTCGACCGAGTGATGTTGAAACTGAGTACTGATTCGCTCGATAGCTGCTAGGATATTTTCACGATTGTATTTCTTAAGACGTTCATAAGACAATTTAAATTTAGCGTCACCCATTTTTTCCTTAACCATTGAATTTTGGAGAATCTTAAAATTTCTCAATTGATTAAAACAATGTTTTTCAAGATTTTTCAAGAACTCATCAGTGTTCAATTTGTCAAATGTCTGTTTCGTTGAATCCATTGTATTTTTAGCATCAAGGTATATTTTGATGGCTCCTACTTCTAAGTATAACCATTTTATCACTGTTCTCTGGAGTGCAAACGAGTTGTCAGTCTCATTGTTTAACTCTGGTTCATGTTGTAAAAAGTGAATAAATTCTTTTACATATTCATCAATAGAACTCAGTGTCTTGTCTGCTCCAATGTGTTCACTCCACATTGCGACAACACGTTCCCACAATATGTTGCCAGGAATGTAATTCGCTGAGCCCGACACCATGATTGCGATTTTATGATCGCCTCCAAGTGTGAAAATTTTACTTACACTCGGAAAGGTTTGGTCTGTGCCAAATGTCACCATGCTATCTGATGCGAGGGCGACACCAACCGTATTCATCAAAACAACTTGTGAAGTCATATGCTCAAAGCACTGCTTCCTAATATAAAAAATATCCGAATGTATTGAATATGATTATGCCTACGGCGTAGCATGAGCATTTCAATTGATCACATTGCAGAGATGAAGCGGTTATTGATTCAATCCAAGAAACATTGTGGTATGGGGGACCTTGAGGAAGCAATGAATCAATTACGGAAATTTTGCGAGGCTCTCATCGAGGAATTTGCGATGCAGTTTGAAATTGATAAAACTGATAAGAATTGGTATCACAAAACATTATCAGCGCTTGGAAAGAATCTGAAAACTCAAAATCAAACACTGCTCAAGTATTATTTGGACCATCTTCAAAATTTAGGAAATTTTGGCTCCCACTACCAAGTAGACCCGATAAAACTTTTCGACGAAGATGTCGAATACTGCATTTTCATGGCTCAAAGGATTTTTCAAGAGCGAGTTAATGAAGAGGGGAGATATCATCTCGAAACAACAATTATCGATCTTGTGCATTGCCCTCACTGTGAACAAAAAAAAGGATTTCCATGTGTTGGAAATCGGGGAAAACCTGTCAATAATGAACATAGGGCCCGAGTTGATTTATTTAATGAATCTCTAATTCCTCGTTGAGCCCCATTAGATTAATTCACACTGGTTTTCTATTAGTATTCTTTGAAGATGATTCACATCTTTACGAGGGTAGCCCTGTTAATATATGATGCGTATTGTCTAATCCATATCAAAGAAATCACCGTCTAAATCTTCATCTAAATCCGCAGATTCAGCCTCTTTGGAACTAGATTCTAATGGAGTACTTGTTACAGTGTCAAAATCATCAATATCAAACGGGTTTGATTCAAATTGCCCATCATCTCTAGCAATAATTTCCGAAGAACCAAAATTCCCAGAGGATGATACCTTCACAAAGTCTCTTATTGACTGTTCTAAATTATCAACATCCATCTCATCTAGGTCATTTTCAGCCAAAGTATGCCTAATGACAACATAATCGTGACCATCAAGTTGATCATACTTTTCCACTTTTCTATTTACAGTAAAGAGGTGAATCTGCTCGATGTTATTAGACGCTAATTTTTCGCGAGCATCCAGCCAAGACTCAACTTTGTAATCGGGCACATGAGGGCCATCATCAGTAAATAATGCTACAACTTTCCTCTTAACATCAGGCCAACTTACTAATTCTATTCCATGAACAATTGCCGACATTGAAGATTCACCATAATTTGAACCCCCTCCCTCGGCCTTCACTCCTGACAACCACGATTCTAACGAGTTAATATCTCCATCAAAATTAATTAATTCAAACGCTGTTTCTGGTTTTGCTTTGTAATCGCGGAAACCGATTGCAGAAAACTGAACTGGAACTCCCTCATCTTGGAATTTGGATACTATGGACGAAAGGCTGCTAGATAGGTACTTGTGAATTATTTCCATACTACCGGTACAATCGATAACCAATAATACACCGACACTCAATAAATTCACCACCCGTCAAATGGGTTAGCGTCAGGATCCCAATCACCTTTATCATCTACAGTTTCACTAGAGTCTCGTGGTCGCACATCTTCGAAGGCGAACGGGTTGTCAGAAATATCGCGTTCAATAATTTCCACATCCCCGCCGAAACCAGAAGAAGACACCTTTACAAACTTCCGAATAGATTGCTCTAAACCTGCGCGATCATTCTTAACTAAAGGGTGACGAATGACATCATATTCAGCAGAGTCCAATTCATCATAACCTTCTTCATGCCTCTCATCAACAAATAAGTGAACCTGTTGAATATTATGGTCTCGTAGAATTTCATGGACTTCATTCCAAGAATCAATATTGTAATCAGGAATATGTGCGAAATCATCTGTGAATATCGCAACAACTCTCCTCTTCACTTCTGGCCATTCAAACTCGGTTATGCCATATGCTAGCCCTGCCATAGAAGATTCTGCTTGATTATTCCCTCCTCCCTTTGCTATTAGATTTGACAACCACTCCGCCAGTAAACCCTCTTCCTCCTCAGCAGTTTCGAAATCCATCATTTCAATCCAATTTGTTGGAGAACTTTGATAATCTCTAAATCCTATTAAGGAAAAACGAGCCGGAACACCTTCGTCATCAAATTGTTGAATGATAGAACCAATATTTTTGCACAGTTCTTTGTGTACCCACTTCATGCTACCCGTTGAATCAATAGCTAGTAAAACACCTACGGACATGTCTATCAATCCAAATCATCGAATGGGTTAACAGAACCCGCTGGGTCATCATCCAAGTCATCATCACCTGAAGAACCTTCATCTACAGCATCAAAGGGATTTTCTTCTAAATCCGAATCAATGCCATCATCTCGAGAGATTAACTCCGCTTTATCGACTACACTCCCCGAAGATGTCTTCGCGATTTTTCTGAGTTTTTCGATAATGTCCTCAATATCGTCTTCAATACTAGTCCATGAACAAATAGCGAAACGATCTCCTTTGATACCATCTGATTTCACTTCAGTTAATGATTCGAATTGATCCATATCAGGTTCTGGAACAATAAAGTGCAACTGATCGATGTACGCTTCACTCAACATGTCGATTAAAGATTCAATATTCCTGACTTCTCGATCCGGCAAATGAGGCCTAGCATCCGTAATGTGGATAATTATCCTGTTTGCTTCATCTCGCCATTCAGAACGACTTGCTAGAGCCAATGCATCAAAAGATGACTCGGGAGTCGGGCCGCCGCCAGTTGCTGTATACCACGACACTGCATCTCTAAACTTCTTAGGGTCGCTGGTAAATCCCTCTCCTCCAAATGATTCTCTTTGAAGCGTAGGGTTTCCACTATCTAAATCTCCAAAATTTACTCGGTCGCGGAACTGAATAATTCCTAACCTAGTATCAATTCGTGCTTCTAGATATATATCTGCAAGTTGTGTGATGGTCCGTTTCATGGCTTCAATGGCAAAACCCATCGAACCAGTGGTGTCTAATGTAAATACAATATCTGCAAGTTTCGCCATATTACTCACCTAATCTCAATTTGGATACTAACTCCTTCTATTTCAAGGAGAGACGCGCTAGTAATTATTTGTTGTTCTGTCCAAGGTTTGCCATTTATTGCACAATCCAATCCAGAACGAGGGAAAGCATACACTGACGTACCATCGAAAATCAACCGAATCAACTTAGAGTGTGAAGTATCGACTTGGGGTACGTGTTGGTGTCTAATATACCGTTCAACACTGTTTTTCAACACTATTATTTGTTTCATGCCGCCTTCAGGTCGTAGAATTACCTTGCGCATTTCATCATCAAGTATAGGTTCGGCTGTTTTTGGCCTTCTAGATACAGGCTTGCTTACAACGGGCGGTTCAGGAGCCACGGTCAAAGTGGACGGATCGCCAGTGGGGGCGGGTGGGGCTAACGGTGCCCCTGAAGTCGTACCACCACCAGATCCCGAACACAATTCGGCCATTTTTTGCAAAGGTCTATTTTCAGGGCGACGTAAATTCATAGCAGGTGTAAGTAGAACTTCGAGAACTGCAGCAATTCTTTCATCATCTATTCCAGCACGAGTCATCCTATCTGCTCTAATTAGTGGCTCACTCATGTTTTCTAACAAACTTTGATACAACTCATTTTGAGACTCGTCCGATTTGTGATCGAGTACCCCCGTAACTAATTCTAACGAAGTAAGTATGAAGAAAAGAGTGCAACCAACCGACCAAACATCGGATGCTGGACTTACCCATCGAGCCGAGCCCCTTCTGACCTCGGGAGCAATATATCCCGGTGTTCCAACTGGTTTCTTGACATCACCATAAATTGTTTCTACGCCTAGGATAGAGCAAGAAAATCCCATGTCGATTAATGTCAAACTTGGCATACCACTAGAATCTAATGAAACCATAATATTGTCTGGTTTGATGTCATTGTGCAAATAATTCCCCAATTCATGAAGGTCTGAAACCGCAATGCACAATTCATGGCACAGTTTTAGACGTGCTTCCATAGGCAAATCGGGATTTTTCCGGATGTAATCTGTAAGATTATCTCCTTCCACTACTGGCATTAGAATTACATTACGATTTGCAATCTGACCAAAAGCGTATGGTTTGAGAATATTATCATGGTCATAGTTGAAAAAGGCCTCCGCATAAAATGATCTCGCTGCAACTTCTATTTCGTCAAAAAAATCTAAATTCTCTGATTTCCCCATAATATCTAGTAGATATTCCATGTCAAAGTCAGCGCGGAAAACTTTCATTGCTGCTTCAGATACACCATGCCGGTTTTCTTCTTCTAATTCAATTCTCCAAACATCTCCTTCTAAGCCAGGAACGCCTAATTGTTCAATTGTCCTCAATGAAGTTCTCCAAGATTCATCATTGATGTGCACAAAATCAAAACGCAGATCCTTACGAGCAGTCCAACCATCTCGAATTTCTCCACTCATTCTAATCACTTCCACCAATCAATTTCTTGATATTCTTCTTCCAATTCCACTTGTAACCTAACTTATCTAACGAAATTGTCAATTTTTTATCAGCATCAGACAATGACTTGAATAGTTTCTTGTCACAAATCCTGTAAGAATTTTCCAATTCAGAAAGATTTCGAACTATGGCATCGTATTCATTAGCTCTAATTGATTTGAAATTTTCCACATCCGGACCATCTTTAAGACTAGAAAAAATAAACATAACATCTTTGAAGTCGATAATTGTTCCTATATTATTTCTCAGTTCTCTGCATCTAAATTCCTCCAAATCCACATAAACAGTCTTTTTGAAAACTTTCTCAGTTTGAAGTGTTGCACCACTAGTTGATGACGAACCGGTAGTTTGAGGGGGTGGGGGGAGGTTCGGAGGAGAGTTTGGAGGAGGTGGTGGGGGCGGTGGAGAGTTTGGAGGAGGTGCCACCCCAGTTCCAGATTTGTTTGTAGAAGTTTCAGTTCTGGTGTTTGACTGAGAAGTAACTTCAACAGTGATCTTGAGGCCAGTTGTAGCCCCTCCCTTAGCTTTCCTTTCAGCGGCTTCCTTATCTTCCTTGGCTCTCCTTTCAGCGGCTTCCTTGTCTTCCTTGGCTTTCTTTTCAGCGGCTTCCTTATCTTCCTTGGCTTTCTTTTCAGCGGCTTCCTTATCTTCCTTGGCTTTCTTTTCAGCGGCTTCCCTTTCCAGTTTCTTTCGCTCCGCATTTTCATTTTTCTTTGCTTCGATCATAATTGGATCATTTTTTTCTTCGGTTTGGACTAAGTTTCCTAGGCCTAAACTACCGAATGTTACTGGATAACTTTTAAACCATTTGGTAACCAACTTGTATAGATTAATTGTCACATTTTTGGAGATTGGAAAATTAGCTTCCTTGGTTAAAGTGGTGTTTCCTTTATCGACTATACCGATTGCAATGTCTTCGGCTGTTATTTTAATCCGATAGCCTTTTTGTGTTCTGAATATCTTAGCGATTTCTTTTCGAGGACTTGTGGTGCACAATGAAACGCAATATGTCTCGCCCCGTTGTTCAACTTTCGTAATAACGACGAGATTATTGGTTGTCTGAAACTCAGTTCCAAATAACTCGGGCTTACGACCAAATGTCGGAATGGAAATTCCCTTAGGCACTCGCTTGACATCATATTTGTTGGATAATTTTGTGGGCAAGTAAACAGGCGTCATGCCAACATCCAAATTTGAGATATTTACTACTCCTGTTGGCACAGTAATTTCATGTGATTTTATATCTAAAGTTGTACTAGAAAGAGGTTCATGCCCCTGAACAATACTTGTAACATGAGGCAGATGTTTGTTAATTTGAATAACAGAATCGCTCATCTTCTTACTCGGTGACTTTGAGGTCCAAGTCTTACCATCTCTTTGCCACAGCATTTCAGTATCGGGAGATGGTTGTCCGTGAACATGCGAATAAAGGTGCAAATTAATTTCTGCACCTGATTTGGTGTTGAAATGCTTTTTGAAATCCCCTGAACGTTTACTATCAAAGAATTTGTTCAATGAATTGATAGATGCGTGAAGTCCTAATACGTGACCAACAGACAGCAAAACAATTGCTCCGGGCACAATAATCGGTTTTTCTACCTTCCAAACTTTCTCAAGCCAACTATAGCAGAATTCGACAGTTTTCCAGTCATTACTAATTGCAATCTGCTCAAGCTTGTTTTCAGAAATTGAACTCAGGTCGAGTGCCGGTTGCGTCATCTGAATATATCTCTTTCTCGAGGAATCATCTAGCATCTGCCTGATAACATACTCTTGAGTCAACAACATGTGAGCGAAGTGAGCACAGTATGAAAAGAAAACACTTCGGCGATACGATTCTACATTGTCTTTAATGTTTAGAAATTCATGCCTAAGTCTGAAAGAACCAGGAGATTCCAAAGATTGGAAAAATCCACTTTCTTCTTCATTATGTATCCAATTCTTGTAATTTCCGCGAAGAAGCATTTCTTCATGATTTCCAATCAAGGCAAAAGCACGGCCACCACTAGACAGGGTTAATTTGCGCATTATGTCAAAAATCAATTCGCTATAATCGCCTCTATCATTTAGGTCGCCAACTTGCAAGAACAATCCAGATTCTAAATTAGCACTGGGGCTTACTCCTATGTCAGAGAAAGCACCGCGATACAATTCATTCCTCTCTTTTGGCTGAAGAGGAGTAAATGTGCTGCCATCAATCCATTGCCCTTCAATCAATTTACCTTTTTTCAGATTCAGGCTGTAGTCGGGATATATCATAGATGGATCCTTATTCAGATTCATACCAGAAATGCTGATTTCAGCAAGTTTGTGTTGAGTAAGGAATGCTGTCAAACCGGGCGCCCATCCATGAATGTCTCCAAGAGCATAGACATTGAGCAAGCCCTTCGATGGCCCGACAATCTTGTTTTTCAAAATGTTATCTTCACTCTTAGAACTTGAAATTGATTCAAGATATTTTGATTTGGCAAAATCCCGAGCCTTTTTTGCTTCACTGAAACTATCTTTTAGTCCAGCAATTGCTTGCGTTGCCCCTTCCTTATCTTTACGGAAGCGGTCGTGTCTTTCTTGTAGCGAATTCCTCTTAGCTTCAGCGGACTTCAATTTTTGCTTTAATTCAAGAACGTCTTTATCCGAGAGGTTGAAATCCTGCTCTGCAGTTTGAATTTGGACATCTAACGTATTAATGGTTTCTCTGGCTTCGTTACCAACATCTGACAACCGCTGTACTTCATCATATGCAGAATTATACTCATCGAGAGCATTCTTGTCACCACGGTGTCGGTAACCTGCCATGTTCTTTCACTTTTTCAATTATGTATAAATACTGCTGTTCGTAGATAAGAACCATGGCCGGTAGGACTGATTTCAGAGACAACTTGGCAACAGCGATTCAAGCACACGTTCCCATTGTTATTGTAGAGTCATTTGAATGGGAGAGGGTAGAAGGAATTATTTCTAGTGTAACTAGAAAATTAGGAACTGAATATCTAAAAATATCTTCAGAAAAAGGATTAAGGTTGTATGATCAAACTAAGAGGAGATGGACAATTGATCATCCATTAATTGCCGACCAACACGAATGGTCTGTTTCGAATGTTGTGAGATGGGTTAGAGATGAACTGGAGGGAGAAGTTCTCTTGCATATAGAAGACTTCCATCACAATTTCCAAGGAGAAGAGATTACCCCCGGAGACCATGATGATGCAGGAATGGGCCCTCATACGATGTCATGGGCATATGTGGGGTACTGGAGAGAACTCGCTCGAATGAAGCCCAGCAGAGGTAAAACAATTGTTATCAGTGGTGCTACACAAAAAGCATTTGGCGATTTGGAGAAAGAAGTGGTTTCCCTAAAATTAGATCTTCCAGAAACCGACGAACTAGAGATCATTCTAGAAAGGGTAGTCCGTCACCAAAATTTCCACGAATGCACAGGGGATATCAAAACTAGAGTCGTGGAAGCCGCTCGTGGATTGACAGTTATGGAAGCCCAAACCGCATTTTCTCTCGCTGGACTCAGTAATGAAAAGCGACTCGATGAAAATGCAATTCCAATGATTATCAGACAAAAGCGTTCATTGTTAAGAAACTCAGGTGGCCTTCTTGATTATTTTGAACCAAATGTAAGCATTGAAGATGTAGGTGGTCTTCAGAATTTGAAACAGTGGCTCGAAGATAGGAGGGAGGCATTGACTCCAGCGGCCCGAGAATTTGGAATTGAGGCCCCTAAAGGCCTACTGTTACTTGGCGTTCCTGGATGTGGAAAGAGTCTAACTGCAAAAGCAATAGCTTCTATGTGGGGCTACCCGTTAGTTCGATTTGATTTGTCAAAGGTTTTTGGCTCATATGTGGGGCAAACTGAATCTCAAATGCGAAAGGCATTGGATGTTGCAGAAGCCGTTGCCCCATGTATTCTATGGATAGACGAAATAGAAAAAGGAATGGCGGGAGCTGGGGGCAGCGGAGATACAGATAGTGGAGTAACTGCTAGAACGTTTGGAATTTTACTAACCTGGATGCAAGAGAAGACAAGCCCCGTTTTCGTTGTCGCAACATCTAATCGTGTGCAAAATCTTCCTGCTGAAGCAATTCGAAAAGGACGATTTGATGAAATTTTCTTCGTGGACCTACCTTCTAAGGAAGTGCGTAAAGAAATCCTTCAGAAAAAAATTGATTCGATCGGTAAATTATCTTCTTCTGATTCTTCATCCATTGATCTAGATCTTATAGCCGAAGAAACACAACTATTCTCAGGTGCTGAACTAGAACAACTTGTAAAGGATGCACTATTTATAGCATTCAAGGATGATACTAGGCCATTGCAGACAGAAGATTTGCACAATGTAGCACGACAAACATTCCCATTAGCAGTTACAATGAGGGAGGACATCAGGAAATTAAGAGAATTTGCTCACAACAGAGCACAACCTGCAGATGGCGTTGACATCTCCACAGATATCATTCAAATTCCTGAGGAAGATAATCCATTCGGAGAAGATAATCCATTCGCTGATGATTGAACAATTTATGTGGTGATTTTATTGCGATATGACGTACTAATTGAAATTGATGAAGATGGAAAAATTACCATTAAGGACGAATGTGAAATCGGTAAGGAAAAAGAGAGCATGGATGAAATCAGAGAGATGCTAAAGGAACTTGCTGATGTTGATGAGATTCAACATCTTCCTTCAACTAAAGAAAAACCTCGTTATGAAGGAGTTGGCAAAGGAAAGAAAACACGCAAAGACAAATCACAACAGAGATTAAAGGAGGGAAATTGATGAGTGGTAGATGGGAAGAGCAAAACACACCGTTCACATGCATTATTGATTTGTTCGAAGGCATTGAAAATTTGAACAATTTAGGGTTTTCATTAGTTGATATCCCCGGAGAATTGAGTACGCTTAATCAAGTAGAACAGCGTCTCATTGCATTGTCGGAAAAAATTGAACAGGCGATGGAGAACTTGGATACAAATACAATTCAAATAGCGTCTGAAATTTTAGATGGTTCTGGCACAAATCTATCTGAATACAAAGACCAAATGGAAGTTCTTTCAAGCCATGCTTCGGCCGAATTAGAATCTCTTACGCGTTTGTTTGAAGATTACAAGACTGAAGAAGCAAGATTTGAGAATTGCTTGAAGGAATTAAATCAAGTTGATTCTGTCAATATTAATACGCCAAATGGCATGAAAAATCTTGAACTCATCCATGGCCGTTACAGATATAGGCACTACAATGATGATTATGGAAATGGAGAGGAATTGAGTTGGTTGAATTCTTTATCTTCATCATACTCGGATGTTGGTGAGAAACGCCGAAAGCAGTTGAAAAATAGTCTAACAAGCACTTCAAGACAAATTAACAAAGTACAGATTTCACTCCAAAATAGAGTTACAAGCGTCAAAGAGGCGTCTGCAAAAGCAGCAAATGAAGAATTGCGTAGAAGTCGTGACAAAGAAGTCATGAATATTGCTAAGAAAGGTGGATTCCGAGTCACTCGGAAGCAGGTTGGGAAGAAGGTCCAATACGCCCTCGTTCGTCAACGCTGAGATCAGCTTCCAGTAGTTGGTCTAACAACTGCTGATCAGGATATCCTAGAATTGAAATTGTACCATCTTCATTTAGAGTTACTTGAACTTCATTATCTTCGACAAAATTGTATTTTTCATAACGTCGAGTTTGGAATAACACATTTTGATTCGAAGAACCTCTCCAACGCAAGTTTATGTCACGTAATTTCTCTACATATCTCCCATAAACTACGATATCAGACAATTCAACACATTTAAGAGACTCCCCGCTTAGTTCATCCAAATCATATCCAGTGTACAAGAAAACCCCCAAATCTTTGAATTTAGCTTTCTTAATCAATTCCAATATGGCAACTGGTTGTTGCAGAGGTTCACCTCCCAAAATTGTCAAACCTTCATCGCCATTTGAAATTGCCAAATCAATTATTGAATCTATACAAATTGATTCACCACCATTTTGAGGCCACAAATCCT